>Ga0115005_10001992_pt1 | contig 16337 bp, 12 predicted proteins | sample ArcOceMetagenome_FD_87163 | JGI IMG/M metagenome (GOLD analysis project Ga0115005, IMG submission 87163) | Marine eukaryotic phytoplankton communities from Arctic Ocean - Arctic Ocean - Greenland ARC118M Metagenome | ecosystem: Environmental > Aquatic > Marine > Oceanic | place: Arctic Ocean... | reverse complement strand
GAGGAAAGCAAGCTGACAGATAGGTCCGTGCTTGAGCTCGACGTAACGGAGACGGTCGAAACGCTCCTGGTCAGCATCATCAAGAAGTCCAAGAGGATCGAAGAATCCAAGAGGAGGCTGAACTCCGACCTCACCCTCGAAAGCGTTAAGGGTGGTGGAGGTCTGAGCTACCTGGGAAGGAGCGAAAGCAGCAGCAGAGGCGATGAGGGATGCGAGAATAAGCTTCATTTTGATGTTCTTTTTGTTATTATGATTCATTAGACGTTTCTGGATCTTCTTTTCTTTTTTCGTTTTACAGGGATTTCTCTTCGGCGCGATCATCCAGGATCCAGAAACACCAACTTCAAGATGGAGGAGGGGCTCTTCTTTCTGACCCCCAATTTCAATTGTCATTCTTTTGGATCATCCGGTTTGGAATGCCCAATCAATCAACGATCCTGATGCGATGCAACATGCAACACAACAAACAGCAACAACCAACAACGTACGGCGACCTTCCGGTCTGAGTCAAACAACAACAACAACGTACTAATTTGCACTATCTGCAAGATGGCCCTGGACCTGTAGCAAATATAATCTATTTTACATGAGTTCGAGCCAATCAGTGTGTCCAGCACTTAGGTTCCACTGACGGTTTGGTTTGGTAGCGTTTTAACTTCAAAAAGGAAACCCTTTAGCTCAAGCTATCGTACAAAAACAATTTACATGTCTCCTACAATAGGGAAGGTTCCTCCGAGCTGCTCATGCATCATAAGTCCAAGGATTCCCATCTGTGCAGCACGTCCGTTGTTAAGCTCGATTCCACGCTTGGAAAGCTTGGTCTCCTCATCGAGGATGTCGCATCCGAAGTCAAGAGCCTCGTTACGGAAGTCACCGGGGAACTCTCCTCCAGTTATGTCCTTCATGACTCCAAGCTCAAGGAATCCTATGAAGGCAATGATCTGGAGAAGTCCAGCTCCGGAGATAGCTCCAATAGCAGCATATCCATCGGGGATGGAGTCGAAGGAGGTTCTGGAGTAGTCAATGTTTCCGGGAAGGTGGACTCCAGCACGGGTGATGATGTTTCCGAGGAAAGCAAGCTGACAGATACGTCCGTGCTTGAGCTCAACGTAACGGAGAAGGTCGAAACGATCCTGGTAAGCATCATCAAGAAGTCCAAGAGGATCGAAGAATCCAAGAGGAGGCTGAACTCCGAGCTCGTCCTCGAAAGCGTTAAGGGTGGTGGAGGTCTGAGCTACCTGGGAAGGAGCGAAAGCAGCAGCAGAGGCAATGAGGGATGCAAGGATAAGCTTCGTTTTGATTGTTTGGAGTAGTTCAATTTGGATCCGATCGGAATTGTGAGAAGCCAAAATGAGGAAAGCTTGAAGAGAAAAAAATCTATGTCATAATTCTGGGCAGACAAAAGATCGTACTGAAAGATTTTGATTGGTCAAGAGAAAAATATTGTAATGTAATGTAGTTTATTTCAATTAAAATATAAGGCTTTCGACTAGTATTCTATATTGCCTTCCGGGTCAGATGATTTGGGAGGTGGTTGTGTGTTGTTGTTTATTTGGGAGGTGGTAGCTTCGTATAAAACTCTCTTATATCTTTTCGATGTGTTCTCTGTTTTTGGTATTTGTTGAAATCGTATATCGCTTGATCGCTATACACCATTTTCGCATTCTTCCAATTGTGTCGTTCCTTCTTTCCAGTCAAGAGAAAAATATTGAACGACGTGGCACCTTCAATTGACTTTGGAACTTGCGAGCTTGAGGTGGATCTTTTCAGCGAGGAGAAAGATGAGTCAAATCTATTATATCCCGAGTAGTGAATTTTGTAAATAATGTTTGAAGCAAATTGAATCAAGTGCCTCTAGAAAGAAGTGCCCAGGATTTCGCTCCTTCTCAAACTCCTGAAACACAACACTGACAAACGACGAAATTATCTTCTTTTTACATTTATTTTTTAAGTATCAACAGTACTGTAGGTTCAGAGTCGGATTCATTTTTTCGTGCCGGTTACCGGCAATACATAATAGCACGAAGACATGTCTCCACAAATAAAGAATACGAGAAAATCGAATGGTTTCAATCCCAGAAAAGTCTCAGGCAAGGGGGGATTAAGTCAGAGAAGATTGAATCAAATTCATCAGCGTCCAGGGACCGCTAAAATTGGTGCAAAACCCTTTTATTCAACAGTTCAAAAGGAAAGGAAGCAGGAGCCTTTATCAAAAAGAGCATTATGGAGAAACAGAATTAGAAGTGCAAAAAACATTAGCAATGCAAAAGATGAAAGGCAAGGACATCTATTGCGTCCTCAAACCAGCGCTTCGCGTAGGAGTAGGAGAAGTAACCCAGCCTTGCGCGTACCGGTCTTTCCATCGAAGAAAGAAATATCACTTGTGAAGCGACCAGAAACTGCACCCTCGAGTGCGAGTAGTCTTGGCAATGTTGTAGCATTTCAATATTCGGACCAAGAATATGTTTTGACTAGACTAGAAAAATATGAGCTGATGCGAAATAAACAGGCAGCCAAAGAAACTCGCCGCGCGGAAATATATGCTATCAATAGAGTGCTGAGGGGGGTTTTTCAGGCTGAGTTTTCAACACACATGAAGAGGAAAGAGACAGAGTAGAACGAAGTATTTAGAAAAGGTTCAGAGAATTATGAGTTATTAAGAAAACCCTGATCTCTAGTCTACTAGTCTGCTGAGAGAGATAATGTAGCACAAGAATTCAAAAGCTGCGGCTCCTACTATGGCGTTTTGAACTCTCTTTGCTTCTACGGCTTCCTTTACTACTCCTTTTGCGTGATCTGGAATTTCTATCTCTGCTTTTGCTCCTTGCTCTGCGACTGCTCTTTGCCCCTTCCCTTTTGCTGGAGTCAATCTCAGAACCTCTCTCCTGACCAGCCAAACTCTGACTGCGGCTGCGGTTTCTATCACCCCTGCTTGGACCATTTCCGTTCTCTCCATTTGAACCGCCTCCGCTTGGTTTGCGTTCCCTTTCTCTGTCTCTACGAGATGAAGAAGGTGCATCCTTTGAGTAACTGGGACTTCTGCTCCTACTCCGACTCAAGCTCCTACTGCGACTTCGACTATAACGGGAAGAACGCCTGCTGGATCCTCTACTCCTCCGACTATTCCTCCTGCTATCTCTTTCCCAATCTCGATCTCTACGATCTCTTTGATCACGGCTTCGAGATCTGCTGCGACTGAAGCTTCTTCCTCTCCTATCGCGATGTCTTCTATCATAGTCTCGATCGCGAGAACCGCCACGTCTGCGGTAACGAGGAGAAGGGCTTCTACTGTGAGACCTGCCTTTATTCATGCTGCGACTTCTACCGCGGCTTCCACGTTGATCGTGAGTAGGCATCATCCCCCCTCTTCCAAATCCTTGATCATAGCGATCCATATCTCCTGGAGGCATGGGACCTGGACCTGGACCTGGACCTGGACCTGGACCATAAATATCATCAGGAGGGTACATGTGGCCTGGAGGAGGTCCGCCCATCATGGGCATGGGACCTCCATGCATACCACCATGAAATCCAGGCATATTCGGTGTTTGGCATGTGCAATATCTTGGCCTGTATCCACATGTAACACATCTATCGCTCGGTGCATTATTTATCGCTGGACCATTTGGAGTGCTTCTTGCTTGCACACTAGTATTACTTTCGGCAAGTTTGATAACGCGCCCATCTATTTCATGAGGTAAATTTTCATTCAAAATTCTCAAAGCCACCGCTTCAGGCATTGTAACAAAACCAAAGCCACGTGATTTTCCTGTCTCACGTTCCGTTGGGATGTGACATTCAAGCACGCTGTCTCTACCATATCGCATCGCGAAAAAATCAAACATTCGGGATGGAACAGTCTGATACGAAAGGTTTCCAATGTGCATTTTAATTGCGGGCGGCCCTCCTTGTTTACTGCGATTGCGCTGCCTATTTCGTTTCCGCTCCTTTTTCTCCCCATTACCGCTGCCTCCATTATCCTTTTTCTCCTCCTTTTTGGGTGCTTCTATCTCCATTGATTGCTTATCATCGTTCTGTCTTTTCTCACTTGCCTTGATTGTATCGCCTTCATCAACGACCACAATTTCCTCCTCAAGCTCCTTGTCATTGTCTTCGTCAGAAATAGCAAACCCCAATTCTTCTAATTGCGCAATGACTTTTTCTTTGAATGCTGGTTCTGAATTGACTCCATCGATCGATTTTTGCAACGCCCTGAGGTTGCCATCGTACAACGTAAGTACACAGCTATCAGGAGCCAAAGAGTAATACCGTGTCTCTACTTCCATTGCTGCGTTGTATGCAAACGTATCGAAAAATGAGTTCCATCCAGTGAAGGTTGGTGCATGTTCGGAATTATCCATTCCTGCCGCAGTGCTGTTGTAGTCGAGACCACCCTCAGTAGCTTTGGTCCAAAGATTGACGTTGTTAAAATGCGCTTTCAGACCAGAACTAAAATTTTGAAGCAGCCTTTCTAGCTTGCAAGTGAAGAAGAATAGCATGTAGTTTCTCAACACTCGTTGATGCCTTTTCGTTAAAGTGATCTGATGTATTTCGCTGCCCGATGAAGCAATCTTTTCCTTGTGCTCTTTTATTGCCCACGGTGACATTGTAGCTACCGTCATTGCGGTTATTAAGATTGGTTGGTATGTACCGTTACTGAGAGCTGATGTAGTCATTCTCATTCCACCCCTCAAAGAATCCCAAAAGCTTGAATCGGATTTGATCTCATGCTTCAACACTGCAAGTCGATCTTCAGTCCACCAAGCATTAACAGCATCTTTCTCAGTTGATTCAAAAATAAAGCCTCGCGTATCTTCTTCTCCTTCGGTTTGTCCAATAGGAGTAAAGTCGTCGGGTTTCGGTATCTTTCCAACGCCATCATTCAAAGCCCACCCTATCGGTATTGTATCAGCATCATTCGACATCTGGGCAAACCCATATGAGAGCATGAGATGTTGATTGTTTTCAAAACCATACGTCGTGTAAATCTGAGCCCCCTTTTTCACACGTTTTTGAATTACAACTTTCGCAATTGTGTCATCATAATTTCCCTCTTCTAGCATCTCCTCATCGTCGTCAATTTTTGGTGGCGCAGGAGACTCCCATTTAATTTGTGACTCTTCAACCTCATGATTTAGCATATCAATGAGTGGCACCATTACACCCAAGTCATCCCATACCTGTGGTGGTGAATAAAATAGCTCACCTGGTGCGACAACATGATTTGCAGCTTTTTCTTCATTTTTGTTAAGGTAACAAGATGCTGGTAACAGTCTAGACGTATGAACTGATGCTGCCCACAACCAACGATCCCAAGTTAGTTGTTTTTGAGAAAATAGAGCAGGGAACCTATGAAATATTCCTGCTTCGACAAGCGCAATCAAGTCTGATGAAAATGTCATAATCTGAGCAGCAACTTCCTGCAAAGCGGCAAGCCCAGGTATACATGACGCTAAAATTGCTAGTTCGTTTCTTTTCCAACACATTGGCAATGGAACTGATGGTGGCAGCGTCCGTGCATATGGCGAAAACGTGATAGGCGTGTCTGTTGAACATTGAACGCGTTCTACATTTCTCGCTGCGTCATCTTTATTGGAACCTTGCCCAAAATCATAAGGGGATGAAACACAAGGTTCAGCTTCATCCGAAAAGCGTTGCTGAATCAGAAACAGTAGAACTGCAGCCCTAGTCGAAATCGATCCCTTCGGAGCGAGTTTATATTCAGTATTCCCATCTTCAACAGCCTTGGCAGCTTTCGCCAACACAGTTTCTACTTTTTTCCTCTCTTGCAGAATTTTTACAAGCAACTGAGTTCCCTTATTCGAAGTCATTTTGTCCAAAAATGCCTTTTCTTTTTCACCAGTGTGAGCAAATGCATCCCAAAAGTTAGCCCCCGACTCCATAGGTTCAATACATGCTAATGCTGCTCTCCCAGCATCGCTAAAAGCAATCAAATCAGGATGGATCATGACAGACTTTGGAACAGTCATTAAGACCTGTCCCTCCTTCATTTCCCTCGCTGTACGAATCTGACAACCAATTGTCCGATCATACAAAACCCGATCTTCATCCGTATCCACTAAACCGCACCGGCCCTCCGCCGTAGCCACAGGTTTCGACGGATTTGAAGAAGGCGGTGGACCAAGAATGAGCACCGGGGCATTTCTCGTTCCGTCCGTAGCCTCCCCGTTCACTATACATACCGCTGGGTGAACCTTGCACCCAGCATTCTGCACCCATTTGCGAAATGAAACTAGACGCGAAGATAGTGCCTCGTGCCCCCCTTCTTCCCCCATTAGCTGTTCGTATGACATATTGTCATCGGTTTTGTCGTCGGCGGAGTTAGAGCTGGAGTTGGATCGACGGTTCACCATGACTTGATTTTTACGTCCTGTCTACCTTTTCTGTTTGGGGTCAATTTTCCGTTGGTCGTGATAGTATATTTGCGATAAAATGGTACGTACGGTACTGAATGAATCGAATCAATCAATGACGCTTTTTGGTAAATTCCCCCTCGTTTCGCCTTTCAGACAAGTGATTACAGGAGCTAATAGCAAATCAGTTTCAAAGGTGCAAATGCAGATGCAAATGAAAAAGTTGCAAACTGTGACACCTAAGCGAGCTTGACGCTTACCGCAACACAATGAAAGCTTGTTGCTTGGAATGAATCTTTTGGGTATGGATACCCTTCAGCTTGTTGCGACTTGCAATCCGTCTCTGGCCACAAAGAGTTTCGAAAAATATTCAAAAAGAAAGAGAGGGAAAAGGCAGAGAAAGAGAAGTGACTGCGAGATAAAAACAGGGACAAACATTTTCAAGCAACAAGAAGGACATCATCAATCATCAACGTAAAACGTGATAGATGATGTAGCAAAGAGCATAACTACTGAATAACAACGAAAGCATCGTTTCGAAGTACAAATGAACAACAATCCCATCCTATTCAATACCTCTGCATCCCTGCTTGTGATTTCTTTAGCGATTGTCATAACATTAGCCAGATACTTTTCGAAAATACGGCAAAGATGTTGTAAGAAGAACACCACATCAATAGCATTTTTTCATCCTCACTGCTCAGCTGGAGGGGGCGGCGAAAGAGTCCTTTGGAAAGCTATTGAGGCACTTTCTCAACTCAACACTCAGGGTTTGAATGCTGAGGTTGTTGTGTATACTTCTGATTGTTTTAGTGAGAGTTATCATAATGGTAAGTCATCACATCACATCACAACACAAGAGCTATATTGTACAAATTGTACCACCACACGTACTTTTTTGATATCCTTGTAAGAACATGATGTAATCCGTTCTGTGTGCATTGCCATCTTCAATCTCACCCCATCACCCAATTATTTGTAGATGTTCTCAAAAAAGTTCAAGGCCGATTCTCCATCCAAATACCAACCTCTCTCCCGCTAAAATTCATCCACATTCCAAAAAAACAAGATCCATCGAGCTTCAAAAGGTTGACGCTCATTGCCGAATCCCTTGATACCATCAAGCTCGCATGGTTTGCTCTGAATATGTTCACTCCCCATGTTTTTATAGATACAACGGGATGTGCGTTTACATTCCTTGTGGCTAAATTGGCAAGGTGCAAGATTGTTGCTTATGTGCATTATCCTACTGTATCGACTGTAAGTCTAGTATGAATCGTGGTGGAGTTCATATCATTAAAAATTGAAATTTTCCTCTTTCGTGCATCGAATCTAACCCATTGTTTGCACAATTGCATAGGATATGCTAAATCTGGTGTGGGAACGAAGGCCGACATATAATAACACATCAAACGTTACAAAGAGTTCACTGGCCACATATATCAAACTCGTATACTACTCCATATTTGCAATTGCATACGGTTGCCTTGGAAGCCTTTGTGACTTGGTCATGGTGAATTCCACTTGGACGTATGGGCATGTATCCTACATGTGGCGATTTGCTAGGAAGAGGATGCACATTGTATATCCACCATGTGATACAGATTCGTTGCGAGCGTTGTCCATTGAGAACAGGGAACCGCTCGTTTTATCCATTGGGCAGTTCCGACCGGAGAAAGATCATACTCTTCAAATCAAAGCCTTTGCAAGAATGCTAAAGCTCGCAAGAGAGAAACGAAAGGTATGCGATGCCAAATTGATTTTAGTGGGGAGCTGCCGCGGTAAAGGCGATCAAGAGCGAGTTGAGAAGCTTCGTGTATTGACCCAGTCACTGGGTATATCCGATTCCGTTGAGTTTGTGTTGAATCAACCTTTTCCTGTTCTCAAGGAATACTTTTCAAGAGCGAGTGTCGGATTGCATACAATGTGGAATGAACACTTTGGAATTGGGGTGGTGGAAATGATGGCGGCAGGTCTCATCACTATTGCTCATAATTCTGGCGGGCCCAAGGCGGACATTGTAGTTCCTATTGAAGAAGGGGGCGGAAAGGGAGTTCGGAATAGAACGGGCTTTTTGGCGAGCTCGGAAGAAGAATATGCAAATGCAATGTTTGAAGCTCTGCAGGGTTTGAGTGATAAAGAGAGTCGGTCTATTCGTTCTTATGCACAAGATTCTTCCAAACGGTTTTCGGATGATGTGTTCAATACATCGTTCAAGAATCTGTTTCTTAAGCTTTTAAATGTGTGAAAGAACATATTATCAATGTTTATTACCGTTGTCAAATAAATCGGTTATGCTTTTTTTAGTTCATGGCGAATCCTTCAAATCGCCAACTAATTTCTCAAGCTGGCTTTGATCGGCACCGGTAAATCTTCCATGAACATCATCCTTTGAGAACAGAATAAACGTTGGAACTCCCGAAATCTCATACTTAGCAGCAGCTTCAGCATTATCATCAATGTCAACCTTCCCAAAAGCCACTTCAGGATTTTCTTTGGCCATATTCTCATAAATAGGCTTGATCATTTTGCAAGGTGGGCACCACGTAGCCGTGAAATAGAGAATGCTCTTATCATTGATGGATTTAAATTTTGTTACTGCTGAATCGTCTGAGAGGTTGTATACAGATGACATGCACCTTTTGGATTGGATGTTCAGGCTTTGCCTAGAAAATGCTGTCATGCGACTGCGGAGGATGTTTGAAGTAATCGACATTATTGTGGAATGAAATGATTAAAACTGTACTTTGACCTAAATCTGGATCTATGATTTTGGGGTAAACGGTCTATCACTTATTGTATCAGCTGTGTATTCATACATAGTAGCTCCTCTCCTCCTCGGTTCTGATGTGGTTTGTTTTTCGCGTGACACTTACTGACTGTAGTTTGAAGTAAGTTGGTACTTGAAGCGGGCGGTTTCAATACTTCAACGGAAAATACCCAACACATAACCGTAATGCAACCCACACAACCCTTTGGGTGCGCCAGACACTTTCCAGATTCCAGACCCCACCCTTCAGTTTGACGGAGTTAAACTAGTTAAACCTTAAACCTATTCTACATACCCTTCAGTTTGTTGGGATAAGCCTTTTTGCAAGCATAAATAGAAACTCTTGGTTAAAAATGTTCACAGTTACTGCTCCTGACCCTTCTTCCACCACAAACACAAAAGCGGTAGTTATCATATATGGATGGCTTGGTGCGCAACCAAAGCACCTTCAGAAATATGCAGAAATGTACGTCAAACACTTATCGTGTACAGTGATTCACGGCACTGCCTCTGTCCGTGGAATAATGGTTCGCGACAAAAATGAACTAGCTGCTGCTGTTACTGAATCCGTCCACAAGGCTGCTTTGATCATTAGAGAAATTGAATTGGAGAAGGCGGACCACGACCACGACCACGACCACGAGTCTGCTGAAAGTACTAGTAATAGTAATAGTGCCACCGTACGCGTACCCGTGATTGTCCATTATCTCAGCAATGGAGGAGCATATCTTGCTGAGCAATTGGAACAAATGATTCAAAAAGCAAAGACTGGTGGATTGGTGGTGAGTGATGGTCATTCAGATATTATTCACGACTTGAAGCTTGTTGCAGATAGATTGCAACAAAAAGGCTGTGAAATTGTGGATTCTGCTCCTGCGTACATGCATGCGGGAAGCGCCATGCGTGCAATAACAATAGCCGTGCCTTTTGTTCCATGTCGACTTTTAGTCAAGTTTCTATTTTGGGCTAGTGGGTTCCTGAAAGGATGCGCTTCCTACATTACACGAGAAGAATCTGAACCTGTCATGTTTTGGAACAACATGATCAAAAGTGAGTTGTGCCCTCGTCAGGCATTTATCTATAGTAGCGCAGATGAGGTGACTGATGTAGCAAAGTTGGATGATTTAATTGATCTGAGGAAGGAACGCGGTGTAAAGGTATCTGTCTTGAAGTTTGATGATACCGAACATGTCCTACATTACAAAAGGTATCCCAAGAAATACATAGAGTTTGTGATTCAGCAAGTCGTGAATTCACAATCCTGAGAAAAAGGTCCGAGCTTGTCCTTTTAGCAATTCGTCCGTTTGCGATCTTGTTTGGAGAAATGTGAATGAATCTAATCTAATTGTACGTGTACACTACACGTACTTATTGTAAAGTAACGGGTGTTCCTTTTTGTGCGTTGATCGGAGTCCCTCACTTGTCGATCCTTGCAAAATCTAATGTAAGATAATTGGGGTATGTTCAACCGATTTTTAATGCGTTATTTTATTCGTCTTTGCCTACAAGTTAATCACTTTACACGCATGAGACGTTCGGGGGGTCTTTTGTAACCTACAAGGATTGATGCAATAAGACGACCTGTTTCGTGTTTTTAGTTTTGTATCAATTTCTAAATGTTTCTTGCTTGAAAGAGCGTCAGTTTCATGAAGCCTTAGCCTTTACGAAATCTGCTCTCTATTGATATGCGTTGTATCAAGAATACTCTTTTTTAATCTAAAACGCATCACCATGATGCAATTTCCAACCATCGTCGGTATCGTTCTGATACGTACTTTGCTAGCTCAATGAATCAATGCCAGACATTACCTTCCAGCATATCATCAATATCAATAATATACCACGATCCAAGCTCCCGCTCCCGTGGATTATCGCCCTTGGTAGTCTGCATCTCAAATCTCACAAGATGCGTCACCTGCTTCTCCTCATTCTCGTCCCCCTGAATCACCCTGCCCTCTATCCGATCCTTCACATGAAACTTTTCCAAACAATCAATCGATACATCCATGATAATGCTCCGCTTCGCGCCTCCGTGCTGCACTAGTTTCTCAAGCTCGCTAGCCATGTCTGAGACTAATCGCATATCACCCGTTTCCTGGAAGGAATGTTCGATGGCTTGGTAGGCACCCCGGAGGGATTCGTCTTGTTTCACGTCGTCTCTGGTTAGACTTGGGACGAGGAATATATTCTCGAGTCTGGAGCTGATGGGTTGTAGATAAAAGAAAACGTCCAGGACTCTGCTGTCTTTACGGGTGATGCTGTTATCATCTGTGTGTTTTATTTCAATTGTGTCGTCGGTATTAGCATCAGTATCAGCATCAGCATCATCATTGACAACGTCGTCCCTGTCTGTAGTATGGCTTGTATTTTTCATAAAGAGATACATCAGATTATCCTCCACCATTGCACTCAAATATGCATCTCTCTCTTCATCTTCTTTCTCACTGGATGCCGATGGTACATTCAAACCTCGACTCTCACAACTCTCATCGCCCTTTAACTCTTCCATCACGGAATTACTATGTTTGGCACTTGAACCTGTCGAATCCAATTTAACAAACGTATCATTATTCTCAATGCTCGAAAGGGGAACACTAAAAAACTTACTCAAAATCGCCACAAGTGCGTTCTGAAACGCCCACGAACAATTATGTGCTAGTTCCCCTTCCCACTTTCTAGTAATAAATATTTGCCAGAGGGGTGTCTTCATTTCGACGGCGGATGTCAACTTTTTGGCAAATCTTGATCGAACCGTGTTGGGGGTTCCGGATAAGTCGTCTAGTTCTGCTAGGCGGGGTAAGGGCGTTGTAGCGTTGGTTCTCCATGGGAAGGGATGTGATGTTGGATGGTTTGTGTCTGTGTCATTGATGCTGTTGTTGGTGGCAGAAGAGAATTGGCGAAGGCGAAGGAAGGAAGGAGTGGTTTTGTCACGAGGGGAAGATGAGGACGCTCGATGGATTCCATGTTGATTCAATCTTGTGGCGGCCAGGGTTCTGAACCTGATGAAATAATTCATCGTTTCTTTGAAATAATAGAATTATAAGAGTTGCTTGCAAATGGTCACTCTTCCAAGGGAAAGGAATGATGGTTGCGAGGTTGATGTTTGATCTTGTTTGTTGTTTGATGTTTGATCTGGTTTGATGATGTTTGTTTGAAAGATTTCTTCCTTTCTTTACTTTCCCTTTGTTTCTTTTTTCGGACCCTCTTTCATCCACCCAACATCTTTCTTGAATCTCGCCTCATGTTTATTTGGAACAAAATCAAAAACATATCAAATATCAACACTGCCTATTGCATCATCTACCAACTGTAGTGAAGAACGCAAATCATCACAACAATCAACTCAAACATTATACCAGATAATGCAGCACACGTATCTCCGTTATGAGTGTGCTGATGCTTTCTCACTCACAACGTCAGCACCCACAACCTCCACATCTACAACATCCCCCCTTGCATTCCTAACAAGCACCTCGTCCTCCAAATCATCCCAATCCACCCTCCTCTCCACTTCCGGATCCCAAGTAATAGGATTCAATCTACGAACCAACGAGCCCTCTCTCAAAATATCCCATCGGGAACTATTGTCCGGCGGTCTCGGAACGGGCAAGGCCCTGAACAGCAACGAAGTCCTCTGCGTCACAACCACTAGAACCAATTCCGTCCATAAGATCGCCACTGGATGGAAGGATGGATCCATTCGGGTCTTTGAACTCACAAATGAGGATATGAAATCTTGTCGGGAGAATAAATTGGGTCTCGTCCAATCACTGTTACATCCTCAGAGTAAGGATCAGGAGGAGTTCGTCACGAGGGAACCCTTGGTGTTGAATGGGCATTCGGGGTCTCCTATTACCTGTTTGGCGTTTAATCATGTGGGGATGAGTACGACTCTTGCGAGTGGGTCAAGTGATGGGACCGTTATTCTGTGGGATGTTCTCAATGGTGAGTGAGGTTGGATACGTAAATTGTTGATTGGTGTGAATATTTGCATATGGATCGTGATATTGGTATGATGTACTCCTTGGCATGCTAACGCTTACACTCGTTTCCATTCTTAAAATATAGAAACGGGTCTGTTTCGACTTCTCGGACACTCTGCCCCAATCTCCGATGTGTCATTTTGCCCAAAGAATACACATCTACAAAATTTCAATGGACTTATCACATCCTCCTTTGATGGACTGGTCAAAGTCTGGGATCTGGATGCCCAATGCTGTGTACAGACCATTGCGAATCATGGAGGACAGGTCATGTGCTCCACTGCATTGACATTGCCAATGGATGATGCAGGGGTGGTAAATGGAGATGATGGAGAGTCTGTCGCTCCTGCAAGATGTAGATTGGTCACGGGGTGCATCGATGGTAAGGTTCGAATTTATTCCGTTTCGAAATCGAAACGAATGGAGGTGGAGCAAAATATGGAGGAAGAGGAGAAAAATCCTACGTCGGATAGTGCTAATTCCGCAGATAGCGAGGTGGACGATGTGTGTTTCTTCATGGGGATGCTTCCTCCTCCCGTGAATGTTGCAACCTCCCAAGATAAGATTGTAGCCCTTCAATTTCATCCCAATGGGAGGTACTTTGGTTACATTCGTTCCAATACCAAGGCGATTGATATTTATGTTGTGAGGAGTGAGGCGGAGACGTTGCTCAAAAAGAAGAGAAGGATGAGGCGTAAACGCGAAAAAGAGAATAAGACAAAGAAAATGCCTGAAGTGAAGAAGGGGCAGAAACGAGGTCTACTGGATGATGAAGAGACGGAGGATGAAGGACAGGGTGATAATAATGAGGCAATCAAAGATTTGGATGAGATTCAAGCTTCGGATGAGTTTGAGTATGTCACTACCATTAGAGCATCGCACAAAATCAAAGCATTCAAGTTTGCCCCAAATGTTGAGAAGAAGGGGGGCATTCGTGTCGTTTGTGCACTGGCGACGAATGCTCTTGAAGTCCATTCTGTTGCAATCGAAAAATCTGGAGATGAGCAAACTCATAAATCCGATATTGTCTCTGCTATGGATATGTATGGGCATCCAACTGGAATCAGATCAATTGCGCTTTCTTCGGATGATGTCCTTGCGTGTACAGTATCGAAGAATATCGCCAAAATTTGGAATGTAGGAAGTCGCTCTTGTCTTCGATCACTTCCTCTCTCGTCTTCGTCGTCTAAGAAGCAAGGTAGTTACGGTCTCTGTTCTGTTTTTTTGCCGGGTGATACGCACGTTGTCATTGGCACAAGAGAGGGATATTTACTGATTGTAGACATTGCATCTGGTGACATTGTCTTCACAGAGAAGGCACATGAGAAAGAAATATGGAGCATCGATATGAAGAAGCCATCGGGTTATGATGACAATGACACTATTACGCTCGTGACTGGTTCTGCAGATAGAATGGTGAAATTCTGGGAGATTGAAAGCCAAGATGATAGTGATGACGATGATGACTCTGAAGCGGGCAATGCGGGCCATCCTATGGTAGTTCATACTCGCACGCTTGAGTCGTCTGATGATGTAATTGCTGTGCGCTATTCCTACTCCAACGAGAAAAGGATGGTATTCGTTTCCACTCTGGACTGCCAAATCAAAGTCTTCTTTGATGATTCGCTAAAGTTCTTCCTTAGCTTATACGGTCACACACTACCAGCCCTGGCACTGGATGCGAGTGACGATGATACAATTCTGGCGTCCGCAGGAGCAGACAAATCCATCAAGATTTGGGGGCTAGATTTTGGAGATACACATAGAACGCTCTATGGTCATTCGGACTCAATTACTGATTTGAAATTCGTCAAAAAAACACACTATTTCTTCACTGCGAGTAAGGACGGGACCATAAGATATTGGGATGGTGATCGCTTCGAGCAGATTCTGTTACTGAATGGCCACATTGCTGAAATCAATTGTTTGGCGATATCGAAAACTGGTGCCTTCCTCTTGTCAGGTGCCATGGATCGCCAAGTTCGCGTTTGGGAACGTACCAACGATATGGTATTTTTGGAAGAAGAAAAGGAAAGAGCAATGGAAGAAATGTTTGACAAAGTTGACAACAAGGGCGACGAAGAAGGGACAGAACGAATTATACGCCGGCGTAGAGATGAAGAGGCACAAGAAGAGGACGATGAAGAGAATGAACCCCAAAGCGAAGCAGCTGTAAAGAGAAGTGTATTGAGTGTTGCTGCAGGTGATCGTATCATGGAAGCTCTGGAGAAAGCCGATCAAGAAAAGAAGGAAGCCGCGATTTTCAGAAAGAGCCAAGAATTGAAGGGTGCAGGAGCGAAGAAGCGCATGCCAAACCCACTCTTACTTGGCATGGAGCCACCGCAATACATACTATGGGTTTTACGAAGTGTCAAGAGTGCAGAAATTGAGCAAAGTCTGCTTGTATTACCATTGAACCACATGGAAAGACTGCTATTTTACCTCATTGTACTTCTCAGAAACGGTCAAGGAGTAGAATTATGCAGCCGTGCAGCTATATTCCTGGTCAAGACTCACCAAAATCAATTGATTGGGCATGAGAAAATGTCGGTGCCCCTTCGTGAGCTCCGGCGATTGTTGAAATTACGCCTTGCCCAAGCTCGTGATACAATTGGATATAATCTCGCAGCGATACGAATTATCAACAGGGTCTCTAGTGAACATAAGAGTCGCTACCATATTCCAGACGACGCTCTCAACAAGGATGTTTTCAAGGATCTCGGCCTTGGAAGTGATGTGGCAGCAGCTATGCAGAAGAAGAACAAGGTATCTACATAGTCGTGGTTGCTAAAGTATTGATCGAAATGCTGTTTATTCAATACAATATACGAGTAGCACAAATTTTGATCTTCAATCTATGAATTCTTTTCTATGAAGTTCTACTAGAGATTACAATGTGAATATCACAGCAATGATAATCGTATTTCGTAGGACCACGATGCCATGAAAGAGCAGAACAAAACATGGAAACTATTTTTATCGAACGGTAGGTGATGATACGCGATCGCAATCACGTACGAGCCCTCACGGTCAAGCTTATAAACTACTATCATCAGTTGCTTTTTTTGTTTGCCTTCCCTTGGATGTCCCATGTTTGTGGCTTACATGACAACATGCCCTCCAGACCGAAGCCATTCGCGAAGATGCTGGCGACGGTACGAAAAAGATTTTTCACCCAATGGCTTTTTGGGGCGGAAACCCAAGGATTAG
>Ga0115005_10001991_pt1 | contig 16340 bp, 14 predicted proteins | sample ArcOceMetagenome_FD_87163 | JGI IMG/M metagenome (GOLD analysis project Ga0115005, IMG submission 87163) | Marine eukaryotic phytoplankton communities from Arctic Ocean - Arctic Ocean - Greenland ARC118M Metagenome | ecosystem: Environmental > Aquatic > Marine > Oceanic | place: Arctic Ocean... | reverse complement strand
TTTTTGAACTAACCTTGATGGTTGCATATTCAGTGCTTTCCAACATTGCTGCAAATTATGACTTTGTGATAAAGTTCCTATTCTTGATGGTAATACAAATGCTGTTCTTTCTATCTATCAACTGTATCGCACTTATTGATTCGGCTAATACTGTGTCTTTTTATTGGACGTATTCATTCAACGCATCAACACATAAAATTTAGACTGAATTTTCAGATTATTATCAAAGACATTGAGCGATGAACAACCATAATATTTGGTATTATCAAAGACATTGGGCGATTAAACAACCATAGCCCCCTCTTCAGTCGTATTTTCATAAAAAAATCCACCTAAAGTCGTTGTAAAGTCGTTGAGGCGTCCTGCCAATCCCAAAAATTACGTAATTTTGGCGAGCTAAACGTTTGCCAGCGAGCCAGTAGCAAAAGAAAGAGAAAGAGAAGAGGAGTAAACTAAGAAAAGATCATATTTTTGAATTTTGCCTCGTATCTCATTTTTTTTCGAACTTGGAATAATTTGATGTCGGTAAAGTCGTTATTGTGGTGAGAGGGAGGGTCTCCGAAGAGCTCTTAATCTATAACATGAGTATCTTGCATACGAGCAATACTTCAAATGGCAACATACGGAAGGCACAATGGAACCACCTACTGGTGAGGTCACATGAGAGCTCTAATTAGCCATTACAGTACTATGTTCATGTTCTTTACATTCCTTACTCTTCGAACTAAATCGGGTCTCTGATGTGTCATGCCTTTCATCCACCTTTCAGCAAATTTCGGCTCGTCGGTTTCTACTTCATTCCGCATCCTTTCAAATGGACCAAATTCTGATGCATAAATGTGAGCCACTGCAACCGTCAGCTCTAATTGAGAACAAGATGGGGCCAACCATTCAGGACAAAGTCGGTTTCACCAGGCACTTGAAGTACGTCCACGGGTCTCCATTCCTCAGGCCAGTCTTCTGATGTTACTTTCTCGTAATATGTTTTCAACCAAGTTGCAGAATATATTCCAATTTGATGAAGAGGCGTCTTTGGTGGGAATGGCATCCATCGTTTTTTACCTGGCAGCACTGCAACCCAAGCATGTGTCCACAGGGATTAATGTGCATTCCTGTTCCAGAACATTCAGGTCCAATCAGAACCCACCTATACGGTGGTAGTGCACGAATTTGACGTTCCTTTATCAGAAGAATCATCCTTTTCGTTGATGTGAATATCTGCAAGGCCAAATAGATCAGAACTGAAGCAGGAAGGAACGTCATATTCTTGAAGCAATTCTTGTGTGGGGCTATCTTCGTCACCAAACTCCGAATCATAATTCCAAGAGGTCTGGTATCTAGCAAACCTTCCAAATTCGTTATATATTTGGAATAAGTTGCAAATGAGTATCAGAAAATCTCCAGTAAATATGAATGAATCTTGACAATAAATTTAAAAATGTCCATCCCCCCAAAGCACCGCCACAATAAGCAGACGAAGAATTTTCGTCGTGTGCTGTTTTGAAAGAGGGCATATATTTCCACCTACTAGCCGTGGCACCCAATATAGTAGCTGGTATATTCGTTTGCTCGTATTTTTCCACAGCCATCTTTGACCTATTATCGACTTGTACTAATTGCTTATATTTATCGTGATAAATGATACCTGCCATGTTCCTTATGTTGCTGCTATCTGAGAGCGCAGTCTTCGAGACCATAATGGTGCCGATTTGGCAGAATTGGAGGAAACGGGTCATTGTCCTTCTCGTCGAAACATAGTTGATGAGGTCCATCGATCAGAGGAGGAGATGCGATTGAAGAATCATCATCTTTGTTTGCTTGTTCTATGTCGTCCTCCATAATATCGTCGTCGTCGTCATCTCCAAAGTATAGCAGATGAGATCTTTCAGCTGCCTTGAATTCATAAACCTCGTATTTCTCATCGGGGCTGAGGAATATGTCGTCGACATGGTGTTTTTATTCCTCTTGTTTTCCGGTTTTGCTACAGATGCTATGCTGCGAGTGGCACGGTGGCACGGTCATGATATTATTTTTGTTCTTTGTTCTTTGTTTTCGTGATCTTGTCGTGATGAAGAAAAAACAAATTTTGAAAATATTTTCGTCAGTTTTTTCGTGACGAAAAGTGATCAATACCCCCCAACCCGTCAGGGTAACGTTACCTGGCATTGTTGGTACATCGGCAGTTTCTCAAGCTAGCTACTATCATAGTAGCGAGCTAGCGAGCTACAAGTAGAGCGAGCGACAAGCGACGCAAGAAGAAGGCAAAATTGCTAACACCAGTGTCCTTTCTCCCTAGTTTCTATCTAAGTTTAGAGCCATGGTAGCGTCAGCAGTATTCGTTACAGATCTTTCTGGTAAATCTATTATCAGTCGTAACTACAGGGGAGAGATCCCGCTGACAAAAGCCATCGACCGCTTTGCGCAATACCTTGTGGAAGTCGACGATGATGAAATGAAACCTGTATTTTATGTCGATGCCAACGGTGATCTTTTGCCAGATGGAGACGTGGGCTCTACCGGAGTGGGCGGCCATACATTCGTGTATGTTCAGGTGAGTAGCAATGCACTGAAGGAAATTTGAAAAGAGGAATTCAACGCAGTCGTTTCTCTGCTCTAGCGCGGCTAGTGACTTTTCGCGAAGGGCAGCGGATGACAAATGTCGGGAACCGTTACCACTACCACTAGTATCAGCTACACTTACCATTCTTTTGAACTCCATCTCTCAACGTATAGCAAAATAACCTATATATGGTTGCAGTCACTTGCAGAAACTCAAATGTAGCACTTATCGCCACATTTCTTTTCAAACTAGCATCCGTATTCAAAGACTACTTTGGGACACTTGAAGAAGAATCCATTCGGGACAATTTCGTCATCATCTATGAACTTCTTGATGAAACCATGGACCACGGAATGCCACAATCTCTTGATTCCACTATTCTCAGAACATTTATCACTCAAAGAGGGAACCGCCTGGCCAATAGCGACAAATCCAAGCCTCCTGTCGCTTTGACAAATGCTGTTAGTTGGCGTGCCGAGGGTATCAAACATAAAAAGAATGAAATCTTTCTTGACGTCGTTGAAAAGCTTAATCTCCTTGTTGCTGCCAATGGTACTGTCCTTCACAGTGAAATTCAAGGAGCTGTTAAAATGAAGTCTTTCCTATCCGGAATGCCAGAACTCAAGCTTGGTCTCAATGACAAAATGATGTTTGAAGCTACTGGAAGGGCCAATCAGGCTAGAGGAGGGAAATCTGTTGAGCTTGAGGATATCAAGTTTCATCAATGTGTGCGTCTTGCGCGTTTTGAGAATGATAGGACTATTAGTTTCATACCTCCCGATGGAGAGTTTGACTTGATGACCTACAGGCTTAACACCCATGTCAAACCTTTGATTTGGGTTGAAGCTGTTGTGGAACCTCACAAGGGATCTAGAATTGAATACATGATTAAGACTCGTTCACAGTTTAAGGCAAAGAGTGTAGCGAATAATGTGGAAATTATCATTCCTGTGCCTACGGATGTGGATAGTCCCTCATTCAAGAGTTCTGTGGGTACTGTCACGTATTTGCCCGATAAAGATGCTGTAGTATGGAAGATCAAGCAATTTCATGGTGGAAGGGAATACCTCATGAGAGCTCACTTTGGTCTTCCCAGTGTGAGTGCTGCAAATGATCAGGCAGAAAAGAAGGAAAACTCTTGGAAGGCGCCTATTGCTGTCAAATTTGAGATCCCATACTTTACAACAAGTGGAATACAAGTGAGATATTTGAAAATTATCGAAAAGAGTGGCTACACAGCACTGCCATGGGTGAGATATATCACTGCAAATGGAGATTATCAGTTGAGGATGGCATAAAGATTTTGGAATTCATTGGGTGTCTGTAAAATAGACCAGGTTTTAACTTTGCTACAATGTCACAGTTAGCGTAGCTGGCTCCTCTACAATAGGCATTAACAAATAACATAACTGCACCACAGTAAACATAATTAATTTATCCCATCGTCTATGTACTAGATCAGTGAATGCTGATCTAGTGCTGAACACTGCTCAAAATGTATGCTGCTGTAGGTTCCTTCATGGCTTAACGGCATATGGTCAAAATGAATATCTCCGTTGTACAAGTTCAAGAAACTCTGACCTATTGATTATTCTCCTTTCAAATCGTGCTTAATCCCTCACGTTTATGGAGAAACTAGATCATCTTCTGCAGCGTAAGGAGGAAGGCTTCGCACAACTTTTACCATATCTACCATGACATCTGAGGAAGTCAACATACCAACGAGCCTTCCGTCTTTCTCAACGATAGGGAGCCTGTGTAAATTTTTCTGATTCATTAGAATCGCAGCATTCCTCATGGATTCGCCTGGACCCATGGTTATTGGGTTTGGCGTCATGAGATCAGCAACTTTAGTTGCACAGATCTATATCAATTGAACAAAGAACGTGAGCAAAGTACGTGAGCGATTATTCATGCGAAATGCGAGTAATGAAAACCTTTCTCGTAAAATCAGTTGTCATTATTGGCGCACTTACTTTTCTTGCTTGATACAAGTAGTCCTGTACATCTTCCATTGTTCCATGGATGGGCAATAGCGCACCATCTCCAGCTTCTTGTTGCAGAAAGTCAAATGTGCTCACGATCCCCAACAATTCTCCAGAATCCTTGTCGATCACTGGAGCGCCAGAAAAATCCAGATCAATGAGCATGTACACCGCTTCATCTACGGTAGCTGATTTAGTTAAGGTGCATAAACGTGAAAGAGGAGTCATGCAGTCTTGTACAAGACGACGGTTCTGATGGACGGGCGTCCCAACAAACACTCTACTACTACTTCCTGCTGAGAAGGATACTGTAGGTGAGACGAGCAGTGCCACAAGTGATGATGCGAAAAGTAGTGATTTCATTTTTTCCTGGATTCTATGAATCTTTTTATATCTTTTCAATTTTATATTCATCAGTTTGTTGAAGATGCCAACAGAACAGAACATTCAATCGGAACACTAAGTTGACACCTTATTTTGGATGAGAAGCTTTAGATTTATGAGAGGAAAAAGATTGCCAAAAAAGGAAAAAGGGAAAGGAGAGTGGAAGGAACCCTGATAGCATCAACTCCATTTTCAATTTGTTGGACCACCAACCACCAACCACAAAGACTTTTACGAAAGGCATACCGGTAGCCCAATTTTCACATCGCTGTTTGCTGTTTTGTCGATCATCCATCCTCGCGGGATTTCAGCAAACGAAGTCCAATCTGAAATCAAGCAATAGGCGTACTACGATTTGGGACGAGATCGCCGTTATCAAGATAAGCAAGGATTTGCCAAACACAATATTCTGGCAGAGTGCTGAGACACAATCCGTGAAGTAGTTTTGGATCATGACTGAAGGTTCAGCCATCAATGAAGCTCTAATGAAACAGTTGCTTCTCCAAGGAAATCCGAATCAGAAGATAACAAATGAAGCGATCGAGGCTGCTAGCTTTCTGCTCATGCAATTTGTTGTGGAGGCTAGAAATCGTGCTGCAGTTGAAGTAAGTTTGCAGACCATTGAACCTTTAAAATTCTCATCAGCTTCTCAACTGTTCACTACACTGAACACATGCGTCTCACACAACAATGATGAAAATATTTAATTTTCTTCAGGCTGAATTTGATACTGATAATAATCACGGTAGTAGAAGCAGGCAACGAACAAGCGTCATTGGAATGAGCAATTCGCTATCGGACGATGAAAATGAAGTCGCAGATGGAAGAATGACAATCAAACCGAAGCACGTTCTCAAAGTTGCATGTGAACTATTGATGGATTTTTCCTGAAAGACAATTTTACTTTAGCGGTTCGATGGTGTCATATGCATGCACTGATCAGGCATCAGCACTGGCAACAAAGGATTATCCTTTTGCGCATTAGTGCAGAATAATACAATCTGACTGGTGCAATGTCTTCTTCTTCCTTTTTTGAGCAGCCAGTTTGAAACTTCCACAAAAGTGTTGTAAAGAGAGTCGACATTGTCCGAGCCAATAAAGGACTCTAGGCCAAGGGACTGTTCAGAGCAAAGAAAATCGTCCCACATATCCTTCGCAACGAGTACATTAATGCGTACTCTGCCAGCATCATCCCACAAAACAATTTAACATGTTCCGTCTTGACTGCGAAGAATATGAAGTTTACTAGTAGCACATGTGCGTTTGGCGGTCTTTCGTGATAAAGCATTCTGCCCCTTTATCTTGGGAGAGCATGGAACTTTCTCAAAATAGAATGAAATGGCTCTAGAAGTTGGAGAGTATAGACTGTTCGATGGCAATGTTGATAATGGAGGTCGTGGCATCATGTACTCTCAACAAAGGAATCACAAAGGCCATTTGTACAAAGGCCATTCGTACATAGATGAAATTTCCTTTGTCAGAGCTTGGTGGTATCTCATCCATACCGCATGCATTAATCCAAACATTCATGGGCTTGTTTATGTTGTGGATCCTAGAAATCCTAAACTCTTTCGCTTCGACCCAGAGGTGGTCCCAAGGATGCTGAAGGAGATACAACTGTTTCCAATCGTCTTGCATTCCATTCACGTTTGCCACCCTGGAATATACTGTATTCCGGTTTGGCAGCTATAAAAGAACCAGGCATATCCCTGCATTCTCACATTGGAAGTGTTGAAGATGTTGCCGGCCGGTTAGAGCAGTTTGGCATCCCAAAGCGTTCTATACCGCGGGATCTTGGTGGCGACCTCGATCTTCAAGAGTACACCAGGGTTTGGATTAGATACAGGCGTTTCAAAAATATTTGACGAGAACTACTACAAGCAACAAAAGACAAAATAAGAGAGGATTGAATCAGAAATTGAAGGCTTTCGTGTTTTTTTTAAATAATCTGCCAATTTCAAATTACTTTTATGCGCCATACTTGACATCTGGGACAGCCCATCCCTTCAACCTAAGTTGATCTCCGATGAAATCTATTCTTTTTTTGTTCACAAATAAATCACTGCTACCCATTCGGCTTGATGATTTGACCTGTATTAAAAAAAATCCATTTTGCGATTCTTCAATTTCCAATTTTACGTCGTCAATAAAAGGCTTTCCAAGATTAATTGCAAGAGCGGCAGGACCCACGCATGAGCGATATTCCAACCGAGCTATATTTGAATTGTCGAATGAATCGTTTACTATAGACCACCCATTGCAATCGACGCCATGCTGGCCATTTTGGGGATAGGCATTGAGCACAGAACGTATTGTTTCCACGGCTTCAACTTTGCTCATTGATGGCGGAGACATCCATGTAGTCCTTATGCAATTCCTAGCTTTAGGTCGGCATGCGTCCAATGCCTCGGATGTTTGAGGGATCAATAGTGATGTTGAGACCAATGAAGCGCCTCCGGCAGAGAACAACTGCTTGATGGCGCTTCTTCGAGTGCTGCTTGTGTCGCATGGAGCAAGGGCATCGATCATGCCGACGCAAGATGAAATGGATATGCATATGGCGATCCGCGAAATGATCATTGTTTGCAAGTTTTGTAACAATCAGAGAAGAGTTGAAGCTGTGTACTGTACAACATACAAGAAGTTCAAAGTGGTATGAACTTAAATTACGACAGCGAGCGTTTGAATGATTTAGACTTCAATACAACACAGTCTCTTTTGTGTCTTCTTCATCTTCGAATCTACATACATACAGTAGTGAGACTAGTACGGTAGAGTGTATCGTGTATCTATCTTGTTGGTTTGAAAAATGGTGGAAAGGAGGGAGAAAAAGGAGGAAGGGGGGGGTGGGGGCTCCGCGACCAACGACCGCCGACCAACGAAAATTGGGAGATATGTGAGATGGATGCGAGATGCGAATGAATACCCTTTACCAAGACGACATAAGTTCATACTGGTATTGCATTCGCAGAAGTACTGGAGTTGTATTCCACAAGAATTTGAACAGAACAAGGGCGTACTGAATTTCTCGCTGAGATCATAGAGAAAAATATGAGCAGCGAGAAAAGAGAACCGATCCTGTTGAACAAACTTCGCACAGCACTCTCTCATCTTTATTCCCTGAACCATGTGACCAACTCAAGTAACCAACATGAGGCTCATAATTATTTGATGGAGTTTCAATCGAGAAATGTTCGAAGAATAGTTATTTCAATGCATCAGCGACAGCGAGATTCGCAGAGTGATCTGTGCACAAGATTGGAACCAGATGACGAGACAAATGGCAGTAGCTTTTATGCAGCACTTCCTTTCCTTCTATTCACTGCCCCTTCGCACAAGACTGAACGCTTATTTTGTGCGCAAACGATTTTGCATAGGCTGAGAAGGATGAAAACTAGTGAAGCAATAGATCTAGAAATAGAGCATTTTGATTCAGTTCAAATGAATGTAAATGTTTTGACTGAGCTACTCCTGACAGGGCAGAATTATCAGCAGAATTCGTTCCCATATTGGATAGAATTTGTCAAGTTTCATGGTGAGCAGTTGTCTTCATTTAACATTAGCTTACTAGGAAAAGTCTTGCAAACCTACTTTCAAAAGAGTATGAACGTCGACGCTGGTAATAGTTTGATGTCCATGATCCCAAGTGACGTAGAGGAGAAAGTCAAGGGTGATCTTACTCTCTTGATTCTTGCAACTATTTCATATCTAAATGTATATGAACATGCAATAAATACTGCTATCAACAAGCAAGAAGATGGATCCCATATAACGCCGCTCTTGAACACTTTATCTTCTGCGATGGCTGTTGTCGCTTTGAGACTGCGTTATACATCAGCTTCTGTCGCGTCAAATTGCGCAGCGTCTGAGACTCCTATCGTAACAATGGTCGCATCGGCATTTCAATCCGTAGCTGAAGTGGCATCTTCGCAAATGCATAAAGAACTTTTACCGGGTGTTTTCAGTGGCGAAAGAATTGATCAAATACTACAGGCGCAAAATCAGAATCTCCATCAAAGAGCTTTGGGTCAGTGTCTCTGTGTAGCTCTTGCGTCTATACCAGATTCCTTGCTTGGTAGCCCAGGAGGGGCGAGAGGGAGATTATCTGTTGATCCAAAATGTATAATGGCAGCGAATTCTGAATTAAGATCGGAAGGTACCGGGATTGGGCTGCTGAAAGAAGCCATCGCATATGTGATCGAGACTTCTCGTTCTAGTGATAACTCGCATGATACTGACATGCAGCGGCAGATCCTCATAGCGAGTGAAAAATGGGCTAGATTCGTTCCCTTGAACTTAGATTTTGTACAGTATACTGTATTATCTACGATGAGTGGTGTCGGTAATGGATTTGCTCAAGTCGACAATGCGTTTTGCTCATATCTAATTAGAATTTTCGAAGGAGCGTGCATGTCCGTGGACCAAGTAATGGCATCCGCTGCGGGGCTAACTGCGGAAACAAACAGTGTAGGTCACCAGATGGGCAGAAAGAAGCAAAGCAGCAAGTCGAAGAAGAGGCAAAAGGAACGCCTCGAAGATGTTTTAAATAGTGGCGATTCAAAACGACTAGAGGCAGAAAAGGAGGCTTATCTGAGAGGAAATGTTGCTTGCCATGCGGCCATATGGACGTGGGATTGCATTTGTGCTTTGTTCTTGCCTAGTCTAAGTGCGATGGAAGCATCTCCTCAGGATGTTGTGGATGGGGAAGGTCCTGTTGGTTGCATATGCACCTGTGTTTCTGCATGTCTTCCTCATTTTGTCAAGCATGGGAAAATTTCGGAAGATGCAGCTCAGTCGATCAAGTTATTTCGTATCCTTACAGAGGCACTGCAAAAAATATGCTCCAGCGAAAATAGATCTGTTCGGGCTTTGACGTATGAACATATTGCTGTTGTGCATAAAGCTCTAGCGGAAAATTCACAAAAGGGGAATCTATCTGAAATTGAGGGTATGGCAATGAGTTTTGTTTGCCAGTGTACGATTATCCTGTCGGATAAATGTCGGTATCCGGAGAATTATTTTTCAAATCTTTCAACCAATAACGACGAGGATCTTGAGGTTGAAAGGAATGATGTTCGGGACCTTCTTCGCTCAGTCTGCACCTTGGAACTCACGGCCTCGCAAGGCTCTCGTGTATCATTGATGATTCTTGACCGGATTGTAGAGCACTGTGTGAAAGCGGTTTCGGATCAAAGTGGTCACAGTAATCTCCCTCCTGAGACAATCATTCATGCAATTTCTGCCCCGGCGAAATCTCTACAAATATTGGCCCGTGCGCTTACACAGCCGGGAGAGATCGATCAACATTTAGCAGAAGCGATTATCCATAATTCATTGGATTGTCTATCCATTTACTGTGAAAAGTTGTTGAATGGGTTTTCACAGTCTTTACCAATGTCCGAAACTATTCCTATCAGCCGCTTAATCTGCCTAACTGTCGCTTCCTTTGCACCTTTCTTCGCCACGATGATTGAAAGTGATCAAAGTGCCTTGCTAGAAAAGACTCATCGTGTAATTGGATTGGCCGTCCTTGCAATTGCATCGTCGATTACAAATCTCCCCGAGCTGATTGTCGCATCAACACTTGTCAATACACGATACGATATCAGAGGTGCTATGAGGGCTCCTGGTGGAGAAGACCATTGTGGCTGTATAGCTTTGATGCGGATTGTAAAAGCTGGAGAAGAGCTTGCGAAGTGCTCTCTCGAGTGTGCTTCTCGCATAAGTAACACTGACATAATAGTGACTTACAAAGAACTTGCGAAGGTGTATGTCTCTTTGCACGGAGCTGAGACAGAGAGACCTCCTGGACAAATGCATGGGAAAGGCGTAACTCCCAAATCAAGAAGAGTTTATTTGACTGCTTTTTCGAAGATTGGTTTGATTACCATGAGCGCCCACCCAGCAACTGCTGATGCGATATCTACTGAACTGAAGTTGCTATTCCAAAAGCCTATAGATGTTATCCTTTCTTGCAAACAGAGGACAGATTTAACACAGGCGCAAACAATGTTTATCTTGTGTGAAGCATGTTTCGACCTCTCTGCATTTCCTCCAATGTTATGCAAAGAATTGTTCGCGGTAAACGGCTTTGGCACAGCTGCAACCGAGGTTCTAATTGAAGCCTGTTTAACGGGTTTCAATCAAAACTCGAACGAGGAACCTTCTGATGTTGCTATTCAGTGGGGGCGACTGAGGGGTGCAACTGTTGCGTTGATTCGGTCTTCTGCAGATTGCGGTCTTCCTGAATTTGCAGTAGAGGCAATGAAAGCTCTGGTGAATGCCGAGTGCAATGCAGTGGTATCCTATTGCAACCATAATTATGACGTGTGTTCCAGTGTGTTCCATGAACTTGTCATCAGTGAGGAAGTCTGTGCAGCTGGGTCCTTCATAATTGCTATTCGTGATGGTATCGTTGCCATGCGGTCTCGTATTAGCAATGATGGGCTCGACGTAAGCGCAATTCGTGTAGCTATACCAAGTTATTTGTCCTCTATGATCGGTTGCAAAGATGCTGTGTTCCGTGCCGTTGGTTCTCACACAACCACTGATTTGATAGAATGGGAAGATCCTCGACCGACAATTTTTGAAGCATGGCTGTTGGCTATGAATGATTTGATCAAGCTTGCATTTGAAGGAGGGTGCCAAGACGATACTACGCTCGTTCGACTGGTGTCTGAAACCCTGGCTCTAACGATACAGGTACTGCTGCACAAACGCGTCGACAAAGAAAATAAGTTACCCGGACAAGTGGAATGTCTTTCTTTGGACGGACCTCAGACTCTCGCTTTGATCGAATTCTTTGAGCTAGTATTCAACTTTGGGCCATCCCTATTAACAAACACTGCATCTCTTGTTACGAGTCAAATTCATCTAGATTCGTTGCCGGGAGGTGCCAATGATAATTATCTGGTTGGAGGAGGCATCATCGTAGCTGCAATATATCGTTGTGTCTCTGGAGCAGTACCTCCCTGGGCTGTTGAGTACGTTCCGTCCATCTTAAAGTCACTTTATTCTTGCTGTGGAAACGATCCGGAGGCGTTCCATACAATCCTTGTTGCTGGTTCCGAACTTCAGTTGAATGGAGATTATAACTTTGGTTGTGTGCGGAAAACACTCGCTGGCCATTATTACGATACGATCAAACCAAAGACAAAAAACGATTTTATAACCAAAGCTCGAGAAATATCTGCATCGGTTGGAAACGACAAGTGGCGGAAACTGAAGGTGCTGGTCAAATCCGTTTGTGGTGGAAAGAAGAAAGATTCAGACTTCAATTTAAAGCCTCAGTTTACAAACTGGGAATGTGATAGAATCTAATAGGCATTTTTATGAATTAAAGCTAAACAACTTTTGCCCAAGAAATTTCTGTGCAAGTGGATAGTGTAAGGTGTCCTTCAACGAACTCAGTACCTCAAATGCATCCATATTCAAAGTTACAAGAGTCCCCGCTCCATTGGTCCCACATATCCCCTGTGAACCATTGGGAGTTGATAACTTTAATATCCCAGCCTGATTTGAAGGCATAAACACAACACGCGCATGAGAAGATGTTTGAAAATATTCATAACTTTGAAGCTGCAATCTTACCTCTCCTAAGGGACAGAGCATGCCAATCACCATATGGTATTGTGGGCATGGGATATATTTACGGCTGCCTAATGAGTTTGCCATGCTTTCCATTTTGGTTACAACTTCTTCAATCGCGAAGCCGCCTCTCTCTCTACCAGTATTGCGCTGTAAAGATGCAAGTGCAACAAACAACAATGCCTGGTACGATGTCGCGTGAGAAACTGCCAAGTGTAGGATAGAGTTGAACATTTCTTTTGCGGCGATCTGAATATCGCCAACTCCAATGACTCCTTGACAGGATGAATTTGTTGGAAGGGTTTTCTTTCCAGAGACAAGAAGGTTGAACACGTTTTCTGCAGCGCTTTTACAAAGCTGAAATACTTTTCGGATATCACCAGATTCAGAGGCGATCTTTCTAGAAGCAAATCTGATGGCGTCACGATGAAATATTGTCTGCGGATATTTGTATGCGATGGAAGAAAGAAAGAGTCATTTAAATAATTGTTCATAGCAAGGAACAACAGGGAAGAAAATATTGTACGCACTTTGCCCTCGTTGATGGATACTCCAAGCTTCCCTTCAATTATCTTCAAGCTATCGTCAGCCGAATAAGAGTTGAAAATGCACCGCTGCTTACCGATTCTAGATTGCAGTCTTACATGCAACCGCTCAGGAAGATTTAAAGTGTTGGAGATTCCAATCACAATCAATTGTGCGTCGCTTTTATTTTCGTAACCTGTCATCGGCCAATCAAAAAGGTTATAAAGAATTGATTCCTTCTTGGTCACTAGGTAATCAATTTCATCTACCAATAGTACAACAGCTCTTCGTGTGTCATCGCCCTTCTGCTGTCGTGAAACTTTCTTCAAGGGAGAAGAATCACTGAAATATAACTGGAGCTTTGCTAGTGCCTTCGGTCTGTTCAGTTTCTCTTTGTTTGGACTCACTGCTTCCCAAAGCCGAACATACGTGTCGAAGGGGTGTCTCATTTCCATTCCATTAAGGCTGACAAAAGTAAATTCAGGTATACTTCCTGCAGCTTGTTCTTTGCGTAGCTGGTAAATGATTGAGGTCACAGACGCTGTTTTTCCCGTTCCTAAACCACTGAATGTTAGCGAGCACACATTTACACGCATATAGCGCACACGGATTATTTGATTTAAACTTACCAGGAGGTCCACCGATGAAGAGTGCAAACACATTTGAATTTCTCACATCGGTCATGTCCTTCATATTGACGCCCTTAACAGCGGAATGAAGAAAGCTTTTTATCTGAGTTTGTTGGGCTTCACGGCCTATGACCTCCACGCCACTTTCAACTGCCGATGCTTCAGCCAAACTCAGCTTGGAAATCGTATCGTGAAAACGTGCCTTCCAGTCACTAGATGTAATATTTAACCCAACGGAAGTATCGGTATTTCCTGTTGCCTGCTCAAATGATGCACGAATAGCAGATCCTCTTCCAAGAAATTTTGAATACATCATACCTCGTTGGAACCGTGTTTCTGCCGAACCAATGGGCATCAAAGTTTTTCTATGAAGTGTCCAGAAGCGGTGACAAAGAAAGTGTACCAAAGGCATCCCTTGATGGAAAGACGCCAGCGGTGTTGATGGTGCTGCTTCAGAGTGTACCGTGACTGGGCCAAGAAGAGTATTCGCAGGGAATACATCAACATCGTCAGTTTCAAACAGCTCCACTAAACTATCTTCGGACTCATCTTCGGCCTCGGATTTTGAATGGGCAAAGCCAGGAATGTCTTCCATTCTATAGAGCCACCGTAGCTCAAGCTGAAATTGGGAATATTCCTTAGACGCTGTCCCTTCTGCCACATCCTTTGATGTTTTCTTCAACAACTTCGCTTCGTTTGTTGAATCCAAATCCCGGTATATTGTAAGAACTTCTGCGCACCACCAACAGACACTGTATGGGTGGTTCAGTAGTTCACTGCTCATCCGTTTCGATTGCCTACGCCGTACAGACCCTACATCAACCTGGATTGCAACTACATCGCCAACGCTTACTTGCCACTCTTCTCCGCCATTCACGGTGTTTTCAATTGCATAAAGATGTGAAGGAGGAGTGACATTCATGGACATATAAAATGCCTTTTTTGCTGATATATCAACATGGAACGGTTTCTCCGATGCCCACATGCTTTCATCTTCAACTTCGAGATCAGAATTTGATTCTACTTCCGACTCAACCTCATTGGTGGCTGCCATCTTTACAAGTTTCTTGGTCTTATCATTGCTTTGCCCATCATGTTCCATGACTTCTACATCGTCATCTGAGCTTTTAATGGACGCATCGTCCACAAGTTTCTCGGCATCTTCGTCCAGTTCGACGTTACCAAACTCTTCATCCTTGAAGTCCATTCCAGCATGACTACTGGGGGTAAGACATGTTTTCAATAGGTTGAGTGTATGCATTTCATCCATACCAAGACATCGCAAACCTCTCACCAAACGTCTCGTTGGTAAAACATCATAGCCTTCCTCAATCATTTCGCAAAGAAGCTTTTCAACACTCACGAATTCTTGTGTATACATATCTTCCGCGTGGCATTTCCCCGTATGACGCAAAATATGCGACATTGCTTTATCATCCGACAGAAAACTTTTGCAAATGTACTTGATCAGCGGCACCCCATCTCTCCCCAACTGAATGCTTTTAATATTTGCAGATTTAGATATAATTTGATGCACTACATCTCCATCAAGTTTTGAAGCATAATCTACAAGACTGCACCACCCCACCAACATGGAAGGGAAGAGATCTTTACCAATTGCACCTGCACCAGTCTCGACAATTTCTGCCACCTCCTGAGAAGGCATATTTTCCCATTCCATGACATGCTCCTCCTTAAAATCACGCGCATTCACCGGTGTCTCACCCTGTACTTCCGTCTTTCGATGGAACCATCTCACATCAATCTTGTAATCATGATCCTTTGCTGTTGTGCTCATTTCACGATGAATGGCAAGGATCTGACAAGGCCCGTACGAGTCCTCAAACGGATACCACGGTGCAGCTTTTTTAGCCCGATATCTCCTGTCGGGCGTATGCAAATTAGGATCCTTTACAATGACGAGCACAGTATCTCCCACCGATACAGTCCATGTGGGAGCTCCCACTTCAATTTCACTATCATCGTCTCGCTTCTTTATGTAGTTCCGGAGTACCGTTTTGTATAGGTGGGTGGGAATGGGCATGCATAGCTGTGAAAAATACATGTGCTTTGTATGTTCGTCTGTGTCAGTACATGTAAAAATACCATTGGATGGTAATGCGACAATTTCGGGCAGCGATGGAGCAGCGGCAGCAGCATCTCCTGATGGTTTCATTCGTTTTGCGCTGGAAGGTGGAGCTGATTTGGATCTTTTGCCTTTCTTGTTGACACCTTTGGATGATGGACTAGGAGTTTTAGTTTGTTTCTTATCGCTCTTCTTCCTTGACGTTGATGTCATTTTGGAAGGCTTTCCCTTTTTTTGTTCCTTTTGTTTTTTCGGCATGGAATTTGAATGTTTCCCTTTGTGCACAGCTTCAAGCTAGTGTAGATGGCTTTATGATCGATTGATACCAATAACCAATACTTTGAACTTGTTGTTTGTTGTTGTCCTTCTTTTTTAGCTGGGAGCTGGCAGCTGGCAGTTTCAAGTTTCAACAGAATGAAAAATGAGACACAAAAATTCCAACCTGTGTGTTTTGGCGCTATCTGCCTTTTCTCCTCTCTCCTTTCTCTTTTCTCTTGACGCAGTTGGTTTTTCCAACGAAATGAAAATGTGGCCGCAAAACAAAAGGCCGACCATCATCGTGGCCCCAGCTGAGACCGTCGTTC
>Ga0115005_10001990_pt1 | contig 16346 bp, 7 predicted proteins | sample ArcOceMetagenome_FD_87163 | JGI IMG/M metagenome (GOLD analysis project Ga0115005, IMG submission 87163) | Marine eukaryotic phytoplankton communities from Arctic Ocean - Arctic Ocean - Greenland ARC118M Metagenome | ecosystem: Environmental > Aquatic > Marine > Oceanic | place: Arctic Ocean... | reverse complement strand
GCGAGTATGCCGACTACAATCCCAATCCCGACATAACCAAAGACAGTGGTATAGGGGAAACGATTTATTTTCTCAGGAGTTTGGGATTTGATATTGGACACTATCGCTATTGTAGGCGCTATTGTAGGCACTAAGGTTGGGCTGGTAGTCGATCCTGCAGCCGAGTTATCAGAATTTGACCACGTCGGAACAGTTGTGCGTGCAATAGTTGGCAAAGTTGTGAGAGAAGCAGTTGGATTTGCGGTGGCAGGAGTGGGAAAAATTGTGGGAGAAGCAGTTGGATTTGCGGTGGCAGGAGTGGGCAAAGCTGTGGGAGAAGCAGTTGGATTTGCGGTGGCAGGAGTGGGTAAAATTGTGGGAGAAGCAGTTGGATGAGCTGTGGCAGGAGTGGGCAAATTTGTGGGAGAAGCAGTTGGATGAGCTGTGGTGGGAGCTTTCGTAGCAATGGAACTTGATTCGTCAACGAAAGAAGGACAATTATCACACGCCTGCGGGGATACGAATTATGAGATGATGCAATTCAGTATTAGTTTTGATCCGAATATCGGTACGTTTGTTTGCGCATTGTCTCACCACTGGGCAGACATCTCGAACCTTCTCGTCTGTCAAACCTGTACTTTCTTCGCAATGAGTTTTTGTCAATAGGTCATCATTCCCAATATCCATACATCTTTTAATGCCTTCGCCTGGAACTTGAAAATTGTAAAATGGACTATCCTCGCAGCATAATCCACAAGAATAGAAGCACTTTTTTAACAAAGCAGCGGAAAGTTAGTGGGCGACTCGACTCATGTGAATAATAAAGAAATGTGCTTCAAAATCCAAAGCGTACCTTGGACCGTACATCACTTCTTCGGCAGAGTTCCTGCCTTGTATCTTCTGGTGCATCTCGTACCCAATGGCAATCCCGTATTATCCCGTCCGAAACGAATCCAAAGTAATTGTCATTTTTACAATAAAGGCTGGCTCTGCGTCTTAAGGACTGGCTTTCGACACGAAGAATTTCCTGTGAGGCCTCGCAGGAGCTAAGATAGATCAACGAAGCAAACGCGAACGCCATTATTATGTGTGTCATATTCAATATAGATACGTAAAATCAACTTAGACACTGTGTTGTGATGAATTCTGCACTTTTCTCTTGATAGTACAGTATCAAGATTAAATGAAAAAGTGAAGTTTCGTCTTTTGGAGATGTTGAGCGAGTGTCTTTGGAATAAATTGTTTTTCGAATCCCATGAATTTGGTCTTCCGTTTTCTATTATTCTCATTCTTTCCCTTTCCCTTTCTGTCCCTTTCTTTCTCTTTCTGTCCCTTTATTTCCCTTTCTTTCCCTTTCTTTCTCTTTCGTGACTTTTACTTCTCGCTTCGCTTCTTCTTAACTTCGTACCCTACGAACGGTGGTACCAACCATCATACCGCACGCATTCGAATGGTCACATTCTGTTGCAACAAACTACCAAAGCTTTCAACATCATGTCTCAACCTCATTGGCACAAGCCTTCCCCTCTCCTCGTGACCCATGATACTGGTCTCATGGTCATGAACTCCTTGACTCGTAAAAAGGATAAATTCGTTACCATGGATGGCGGCAGAAACGTCAAGTGGTACATGTAAGTGGCAGCTTCAACTCTTCTCGGCTCATATCCCAATTGTATGTGAATCTAACCTCACTTTTTCATTCTCGAAAAAAAAGGTGCGGTCCTACCGTATATGCAGACTCCCACATGGGACATGCAAGGACATACCTTGGATTTGATATTATTCGCCGTATTCTTCAAGATCACTTCAACTACAACGTCACACTATGTATGAACATTACAGATCTTGACGATAAAATCATTCAACGGGCGAATGAAAATGGCATATCTTGCGAAGAACTCTCTCGCAAATTTGAATTGGAATTCCATCGTGATATGGAGAAGTTGGGCGTTGAACCCCCAAATGTTTTGACGAGGGTGACGGAGTACATGGATGAAATTGTGGAATACATTGACACCATTGTCAAGAAGGATCTGGCGTATGAATCGAATGGAAGTGTCTACTTTGATGTAGAAGGATTTTCCAAGCAGGAGGGAATGGCCTATTGTAAATTGGCCCCTGAACAGGTGAATAATGCAGAATTGTTGGCAGAGGGAGAGGGAAAATTGACACAGGATTTTGCAAGTGACAAGCGTAGTGCGAGGGATTTTGCTTTGTGGAAAAAGTCAAAGGAGGGTGAGCCTACTTGGTCAAGTCCATGGGGTGAAGGAAGGCCTGGATGGCACATTGAGTGTTCTGTTATGGCTTCCGATGTATTTGTGCAAATGTCTGGAGGGTCCTCTGCCAAGGATGCAGCTACAGCTACGAAATCTGATTTGTGCAGGATGGACATTCACTCTGGTGGAGTTGATCTCAAGTTCCCGCATCATGACAATGAAATGGCACAGGCTGAAGCTCACTCTGGATGCAATCAGTGGGTAAATTACTTTGTTCATGCTGGGCACTTGCACATCAAGGGATTCAAGATGTCCAAGTCGCTCAAGAACTTCATTACAATCCAAGGTGCTTTGGAACAAAGTACTGCAAGGCAAATTCGTATGTGCTTCTTGCTTCACAAGTATAATTCCCCCATGGATTATGGTGATAATACCATGAGTCATGCTATTTCCATTGAAAGCATTTTCAAAAACTTCTTTGACAATGTCTTGGCTGTTTTGAGAGAGGGAAAGATAACCGATGCGCAAAGATGGGATAGTAACGCAAGGAACTTACAACTTGCGGTTGATAAAGCAGTCAATGCTGTTGATGATGCACTCAAGGACGATTTTGATACGCCGACTAGTATGTCAGCTCTTGCCGACTTGGTCAAGGCAACAAACCTTTACCTTGAAGGCTGTGTTGCAGAGGATAGGACACCTGTCAGTCTCGCTGTACGTAACGCAGCCAGGTTCGTCACGAAAATTTTCAAGACATTTGGACTCATTCCAGAAACCTCTGGAGTAGAAATTGGATTCCCCATTGGAGGTGGTGATAGTGGAGAGACTTTGAATCCTGTATTGGATGCCTTGATTGATTTCCGTTCTTCTGTGCGTGATAAAGCACGAGCAAAGGATATTTCTGGAGTTCTAGAAGAGTGCGATACATTCCGTGATGATGCCCTTCCTCCTCTAGGAATCCGTCTTGAAGATAAGACTGGAGGAAAATCTGTATGGAAACGTGCTGATCCTGCAGAGCTGATGAAAGAAAGAGAGCAGCAAGAGTTGGAGAAGAAGAGGAAGGCGGATGAGAAAAGGGCTGCTGATCAGGAGAAAGCGAAAAAGGAAGCTTTGAACAAATTGAGTCCAGAAGATTTCATGAGGCAGCTCACTTTAGATGATGACAGCGCGAAAGTGAAATATTCAAAGTTTGATGAAACAGGGGGTCCCACGCATTTCCATGATGGTGAAGAGCTGAATAAGTCGCAAATGAAGAAGGCTAAGAAAGAGTTCCAAGGTCAGCAAAAGAAGTATGAGAAATTTGTCAAGAGTCAGACTAGTATCACGAAATAATAACTTCTTTTACACAAAGAGTTTTCTATTTTACTTCAGATTGGAGGTTCCTTTCTTGGGACTCTTGGATTTCTGACTAAAGCTCGAGACTGCCTTGCCGATATCCCCAAAACGAGATTGTTTCGGAAGCCTTTCAACGGCGTTTACTGCAAGGTTTTTTACAGTCATTGCACTTTTATACTGCATCTCGTCATCGGCGACCTTGCTTCGACCCAGCTTTAGCAGTGCCTCGATACCGCCTTCCTCTGCAATTTGGATGTGGTTTTCGAAATTGTCAGCCAATTTTAGTAATGCTAATCCAGCATAATGACGGTGCTCAGATTCTGTTGACATCATTGTCACGAGATGACGGACTGCACCCATTTTCACCAGTGGAACTTGTAATTCGGCATTTGTTGCTAGAAAAACCAAAGCGAATGCTCCGTACAACTGACATTCGAGATCTACAAGCCCCGCAAGATCCACAACACTTTGAAGAGCACCTGAATCGGAGAGGTCGGCATGATGTTCTCTATATTCTGCCAATACTGAAAATACGTAACCACAAGCTCGTTTGGTCTTGATTGAAGCAGAAGGCAAGATCTTCACTATTGCATCCATGCAGCCGAGACCAATCAGTGATTGGCGAACTTCGGGACTTTCTACCATTGATCCCATTGCATAGACACCATTGTGTATGCATTCGTCGTCTGTTGCCTCTAGCAGAGAAAAGAGTGCTGAAAAATCCTCTTCCATTTCCTTTACTTTCAATTTGATGGTGCTTGTGGGACTGAGAACCAGAGAGTTTAGAGCTAAAGATGAGCATTGCCTCATTTTTATATCCGGGTATTTCAATGCTTTCAGCACTGTACGCAGGGCTCCGGTATTCGATATCCTTTCTTTGCAACAAACCTCGGTTCCTAGGGACAGAGCTGCAATAGACAATATCGAACAACGTTCTACTTCCAAGTCTGAGCATTTTGCCAAGAAAACTAATATTCTCAACAATCCATCTTGTTGAATAAGGTTTTTCTTTTCCTTTGCGTGCAAGGTCAAGTTGCATATCGCTAGTGAAGAGTAGCGTTGAGTAGCTGTATCGGTTCGCCGGCTAAACTTTATTAATTTTGGTAAAATTTCGTTGTCTAGAATTTGATCCTTTGCGGTGTCGTTGATGGAGAGAGATGCCAAAAATCTGGTTAACTCTCGTACTGTTATTGAGTCAATGCAACTATCGGCAATTTCTCCAATTATCTTTACGGCGTCAGTTTTTACCAAGGCGTCGTGTGTGTCAAGGGAGTCTGCAAGATTTGCCAAGGCGCACATTGCCTTTCGTTGGGCATCAAGAGTGTGAACTTTGCAAAGTTCTAATAGAGGGTCCAATGCTTCTTGAGCAAGGTACGATCTATTCGCTTCGTCGCTAGATAGCAGACAGAGTGACATTGCAGCACAGCTTTTATACTCCGAAGTCTTTTGGAAAGATAACGAAAGGAACTGACCGAGACCATTTTCTTTGATTGTTGCTTTCCTTACGTTAGCATTCATACATAAGAGCTGAATAGTCATGGAAACAAAACGCTGACACGATTCATCTTTGGTCCTATTGGCGATACTCATGAGACATGCCAATCCTCCCTGTTGATGAATATCAAACTGTTTTTCAACATTCGCAGCGAGATTTGCAAGTGCCCTTGAAACATCCTGAAGAGACGAAATAAAATCCACTTATTGAGATGATGCAATATAAGTGACAAGAAAATACTGTGTTATTGCTCACCACTAGAATTTCGGCGCTGTTAGCTCTAGAAATTACTGCGAGAGCAGGCACGACCCCCATTTCAACCATTTCACATCGGTTATCATCTTCTTCGCTAAGATTTGCCAACAATCCAGCCAACTGTGAAAGAAGATTATCAGATGCCCCGAGAATCGATGAGGCTGCTTTGATTATGATATCACCTGTCATTAGCATTCGTTGTAGTTCATGATCACTAGACAAATGCCGAAGTGTCGCAGTTGCAAGGGTCTTGGTGCTAAGGTCGATGTGGTCTAGTAACGGGATCAATACTTGAGCAGCACTTTTTTCCACAAGAGTACGTCTGTTACAAGCATTTGCACTCAAATCCCTGAGTATTGTAAGAACAAGATTTCGTGTTTCCGTTTGTTCACAATTAGCCAATGTCATCAACACTGAAACCTGACCCATTATTTGTGGGTGTGAAGTTTTGCTAACCACAATTTTTCTGCAAGCCAATGATGCATTATATTGGCATTCCTTGTCAATGTTCTGGCAGAGGCAAAGTAAAGCTGATAGTCCGTTGCTTGTGAAAGAGTTGTGCGTTTCGCAAGACGACAAGATGTTGGATATGGCCCGAGATGCTTCACGGTATACCTGCACATACTTGTTTTCCAACAACGGGGTGAGATCAAGTATTGGAATAGTATGAATAACTTCCTTCCGGTATTCATCAGATTCGGCGAGGTACGCTATTGTTGCGGCTGTGCTCTCCAGTGTATCTGGATCAGTGCTGAAAAGTAAGGTCCTCAGTACTGGTAGACAGTGATATGAGATAGTGTTTCTATGAAGTGGATCTCTGCTTATGTTTTGCAAGCATCCTGCAACTTCTCTCTGAATATCTGCTTCATCAATGCTTCCATTGATATTCAGAATTTCTTCAACGTGTGCATGCAACAAACGTTCTCTGTTTTCGGACGTCTTGGCAAGGCGTCTTAAACCAGCTATCCCAGCACACTGGCAATGGTAATTTTCGGACGAACTCAAGCTCATTAAGATGTTGATCCCGTCGTGCCCCCCGACAATGTCAATGATATCATCATTCGATACAAGATTAACATATAAACAAGATATATATGTCTTGATTTCACTTGATGTTTCATGTTTCCACATTTGCGCCATACTTTTCAAAGCATGATGGCTTAAGAGGGCGCTGTGGTTGGAGGCGCTTCCAGCTATATTGGCAAGGCATAAAGTTGCGCTCCGCCTAACGATCGGGTCTTTATCCAAAAGTAAATCTATCATCCCAGGCAAGGCCCCATGGAGTACAGCTTGACTTTGAGTATGTGGATCATTCGTTAAATTCGCTAAGCACAGACTTGCGTAGACTCGGCATCCTGAGCACTTATCTTTTAGCATGACAATCGCTGTCTGCAGGGCACCATTTTTCCTTGTGTGCCCGCGTGTACAGTCGTTTGCAGCTAAATTGCAGAGAGTCATCATTGCGAGCTGTCTGCAAGTATGACTGGGATTCTTACACAAACGTATTAATGACGATAGAGTTGAACGTGTGGAAAGATCTTCATGGCAGTCCTCATTTCTCGATATATTGTACAATGTCAAAACTGAGGCCTCTTGTATTCTTTCGGTTTCAAAATGAACGATAATATCTGAAATAATCTCAACACCTCCAATATCAGAAACAAGCTTACTGTACTGTGGAGAGATAGCTAGATTACAGAGGGTCAGAATCGCATGTTCTTTTAGCAAAACGTCTCTTTGGTTGATTAGTCGCAAGAGAATATTGATACCGTTTTCTGATACAATCCGCTGTCGAACTGTAGTACTTGCGCATAGATTACATAGTGCTTTCAGACCGGCTAACACGGCAGTGTGGTTGTTCGAGTGCAGGAGGGAGAGAAGGGCGGTTACACCACCGCACTTCAATATAAAAGGGTGTGATGATTTTAACGCCGCAATGTTGCAGAGAGCCGTAGAGGCGAACACGCATCCATCCATGTTACTCCCACAGCACATTTCCATTAGATGTGAAAAGAGAGGAGTGTTCACGGAACATAGTGCCTTATTCTTTTCTGGTATCATAAATCTGCTCAGTGCCCAGCATGAGCTTAGAGTACATTCGGTGTTCTCTTCCGTAACACCCGTGAGATGAACGATAGGTTCAAATGATTTGAGATCACCCAACATTAATTGGCCTTCTTCGTCCTTGGCAAAATTTCCGATAGCATTCACCGCATCATTTGCAATTTGTTTGTCTTTAGATGCAATTAATTGAAGGGTAATCTCCATCATCCGTTTTCTCAGCTTTCTTTCTGTTTCATGTGAAGTTGACATGAAACAGATACATCTAGCAACCTGGAAATCGATGTTTTCACTATTTTTCTGACTCAATGCAAGCAGTGCTGAAACTATAGTGCGCTCCCACATAAGCTCCCTAATTTTCAAATCTTCAGCCAAGTTGGCCAAGATGCTTCCTGCATGGTAAAGAAAGTCAGTATCGTCCGACGCAAGAATTTGTTGACAAAGTGGTGATAGGATTCCATTCTCATACAGAGGATACTTGATCCGTGAAGATATTGATAGGTGGTGAAGAACTGCTGCGCTCGCAGCGCTAGTTGCGATATCATCACAGTCAAGGAGAAGAGAGGCTGCTTTCATTCCTCCTTCGTTGGTAATCAATGATTTTATTTCTCGATTCGTAGCTAAATCTCTTAATGCTGTAGTAGCTTGGCGTACAGCTCCTACATTGTGGTGCAAATTGCACAAATGTAAAATGATGCGAAGGGATCCATTGGTCATCATAATGTTGTGGTTCGATGTCCGGGATGCCAATTTTCGCAGTGTTAGTGCTAGGCTGTATTGTGTCTCGCCATCTGCGCACCGGAAAATTGTGTTTACAGAGTTCAGGCCACCAACATTGAGAAAGATATCCATTGCTCTTTCAAATGAAAGAACGTTAGAAATCGCTCTGCAGGCCTCTCGCTTTTGAGACAATGCCTTCTTTTTCATATTTCTTGTCAACATCTGTACTATCTCTTCAAGATCAGTACGCAGATAGCTGTACCCTGAAGGGGATTCTACGCAATTTGCGACAGCTCCAAGAGAAAATCGACTGGCTTCAGAGTCCGCCAACTCACAAAATTTCAAAATAGACCCAAACATTGGGCTCTGAATAATGAAATCCCTCAGATCTGGGAATGTTGTCAAGTGACATACCGTTGTCGCAATTTCCCTCGCCGTTTCTATGTCGGCTTGTGCAGCAACGGCATGAATTGAGTCCAAACCACCGTTTGCGATAATGTTACTTGCAATTTTGTCGTCGACGCTTAGGTAACGAAGACAACTTACAGCATAAATAGGATGACAAGGTTTCATGTCGTCAATAATTCTGATCAACATGTGCTCTAAGTTCAAGTCTTTACAACCCTTGAGACCCTGATCGTTCTTCAACAATTGATGGAGTGTAAATGTGGCAACGAAAATCACTTCGTCGTCATTGTCATTCAATAGATTACCCAATAGCTCTGAAACGCCCAACGATAAAAGAATTCGATGAAAGTGATTATTCATCAGTAAAGAACCAAGAGTCGCGCATGAGTAGCGTTTTGTTTTCGTTGATTCTGTAGTGATGTTGTTGGGTTCACAAGCGTGGAAAAGAGCTGCAACTATTTCATCCCCGAAAGGCACCATTGCATCATGAGTTTTTGGGTTCGTTGCAATGTTAAGTAATGCAAGTGTTGCACCGTTCAACACAGAGAGGTTCCGAGACTTTGTCAAGCTCAAAATGTGCCTCAAAATCTTCCAATTAATAAGGGTCTTGTGGTTGTCATGTAGAGAACACAAATTTGAGATGAAACGGGATAGCTCTGGCGCAGTATTGGACAATTCTTGATCGAAAAGGTCATTGAGAAAGGTTGGCTTCATTGCCCTCATAATCATTGGCTGGAGAGGCTGATTTTCACTGCAATTGGACAAGGTGCGGAGCACGGTACAGGCAATACTGGCGTCACGAGATAGTGCGACGAGCATCATTGAAGGAAATGTTTTGTGCTGCACGATGCTCATTTTGTTTCCATCATCAAGTGAAAGCCAGCAGAGGGCTTGACATGCTTCCATTATACACCTGGTATCACCTTTCAAGTGACCTGTACAGATAGTCATTACAGGTTCCAACACGCCACATTCAACAATAAATCTCCTAATATCGTCACAACTAGATAGAGCACGAAGAGTTGACAATGCAGCAAACATGTCATCGCTGTCATTTGACCATGCAAGCGAAATAACTGGAAGTATGCCCCCCTCTCGACAGATTTTAGCCCTGTTTATGGGATCTGAGCACAAATTGCTGATGGTATAGGCAATGCATCTCTGTGATTCCAAATCTGCGACATTTGCCGTATGTATGAGAGGGGATATTGCTCCTCCGTCGACAACAGCGTCCTGGAGTCTTTTTTCACTGGCAATGTTCCCAATCACCACAGCACCAAAAAGGCGATAAACATCGTCTTTACTACAAAGGAATGACAGCAAATTCCTCATTTGGATCTCCTCCAGGAATGAGTCTGGGGCGTCTCCAATATTACCAGTTAATGATAAGTTGCATAGAGCAGCGAGTACCTCTCTTTGAACTTCCACATCTTCCCATGTTGCTAGCTTGAGCAGAGTCTTGCTCATGTTAGGTTGAACAAGGTAAGATCTCATCACAGTGGAGGTTGAGAGTCCTCTTACAAATGAGACCGCTCGTATTTGCAGTTGTCTTCGGCCTTGGTTCAAAAAAGGTTCCATCTTTTCAAGCGCATTGAATTGTTTCAGAGTTTCGTGGCTTTCGGGATTTGATGCAAGATTGGAAAGACACAACGCCGCACTAGACACAAGATCTCTATCGTGGCTCTCAAGGAAAAGTAATGACTGCTGAACAATGTCACAGCGCAGTAAAACACTTTGATGAGTTTTGTGTGAAGAAATGTTTGACAAGGCGCTAAATGCATATCTGCTCGACTCCTCATCTTCACCATCTCCTTGTGATACGATGAAAAATAAGGGATCAATAGCGCCCTCTTCAACCAATCTTGGTTGCACACTTCTATTTGTAGCAATATTTGATATAGCCATTGATGCGAATCTACGGCACAACATCTCCTTAGAGGATAGGGAACGAATCAGCGGAACCAACAGTCCAGCATTGGCTATAGAATGAGTACAGGAGTAGTCTGAAGATATATTGCATAGTGATCGCAATGCTTCACGGTTGACTTCATTGGATTCGGACCTAAGAGCAAACTTCAAGTGGTGCAGTACGCCATCGCTGACCATTTCTTCTTGATTCGCAGGGACTTCAGCCAAATTTGCAAGCACGCCACACGCTTGGTGTGCCAGTCGTGTATCCTGAGATCTGCTCAGATCTGTCAGTATTGGCAATCCACCTTCTCGCAATATATGCACCTTGTTGGTGTCAGATAGCGATAAATTTCGGAGGCATGCTGCAGCTTCTATTTTCAGCTCTAAATCACCATGTTTTGCTACTTGAAATAGCCCAGGCAACCCGTTACATTCTACAAACTGGGCAGAAGCCTTCTTGAAAACTGAAAAGTATCGCAAAGCCAGACATGCATGCAATTTGGCAAAGTTATCTTCCAGCATTAAAATGCGAGTTATCATAGACGCGACATTGCTCTGCGAACAAATAGAATGAGTACTTTCATTCTTGCAAACATTGTGTAGAGCGAACGCAACACACTGATATGTTTCGATATCTTCCGAAGAGAGCAAGGGCGCAAAACTTTGTAATGGAAGAAAGTTCACAAGTTGGCCGTGATTAGAAGCAGATAAAGCTAGGTTAGCAAAAGCGAGACTCGCTAACCGGCTACTTGATATATTTCCCCCGTTTGCAACCAATTTGAGTATGCACTGTAACGATTCTTCACACATGATATCTTCGTGAGCTTCTAATTCGTTTGCAAACAAAGCAAGGCATCGGGCTACTTCCTTTTGAGTCTCTTTTGCGGGCGAATTATAGTTCATGATTCCCACAAGTGGGCGCAAACATCCATCACTCAATAATCTTGATTGAACTGAATACCCTTTCTCGGCAAGATTTGCAAGAGTTCCAACGGCAAAAACTTGAGAGACGGTATCATCTACTCTCATCAAACTTGAGAGTGCAGAAACGATGCCAGATTGTGCCATAAGAATACCATTATCTTTTGATAATGACAGGTTGAACAATGCAGCTGCAGCCTCACGACGAACTTCAATATCCATTGTTTGGATACATTCATCACCCGTTGCAAGAATAAGCGGTTCACAGCATCCTAGTTTCACCAGACGTAGTCGTACCTCATGGTTAATTGCAAGCCCTCTAAGAGCCGCAATTGCTTGGAATTGAGCATTGGTTGTATCAGTCTCTACAGGTGGAAACGCAAAGGATATCATTGCTTTCAATATACCATTACTACTCAAACTCTTGGCATATTTTTTATCAAAACAAAGGTTTCCAAGAGTTATAATTGCATTTTGTCGACATTTTATGTCTCGATGCTTGGTAAACTTAACCAATAAGTCTGGAATATATGAGAATCAATCGGAATAATAGGATAACGATACTACCAATGGCACAAATGGCTTCGCAATAAAGTGCATTCGTCATCAAAAACGTACCTATTGCCTTCTCGATAAACAATTCATGGTTTGCACTATTTGTACAAAGATTTGCCACGAGCAAAAGGCAAAATCGAGTACATTCGTGGTCAGAATCGACTTTCGGGTCGAGAGAAGTATGAAACTCTTTCATTAGTGGATCAATAATGTTCGTTGCCATGATGGAGGCATGAAAACTCGTATTTGCCGCCAAATTGGACAGAGTCATCCCTGCCATTCGCCGACAATTTCTGGCTCCATGTTGGAGAGTTGATACCATTTTTTCTAGCACATTTCTTTGTTTCATAATCATAACACCGTAGTCGAAATTAGTAGCCAAATTCCCCAACGCACGGAGCGTTTCACTGGTCTCTTTGAACTCGGAATGGCATAGACATTGAGCTAAGAGAGGAATTGCACCCGCTTCCACAATTGTATACATATTCCCTATGCGCTCTGACAGGTTTGCAATTGCGCAACAAGCAAGGCGAGTAGAAATATGATCAACTTCTTGCACCTGTAGCTCTTGTAGAATAGGATTCAAACCTCCGTAAATACAAATATCATGTTTGTTCTTGTCAACAAAAGAAAGAGTCGCAATAGCACCGATCACTTCTCGTCGCACTCTGAAGCTGTCCATGCGTGCCAAAAAAAGGACGGGTTCAAGACCGCCTTCATCGGTTACAATCTGTCTTAGATCCATATTTTTGGCAATGTTTGCAACAGCCAATGCCGCATATTGCCTAATATCGTTCACTGGCGAATTGGAAAGAGAAATAATTACTTGTAAAATCCTCTCTTCTACAAAGGCCGAATGATTCTTGACTTCGTGCGAGAGATTAACAATAGCCAACATGGCAAACTTTTGTATCTCAAGATTGACATTATCAGATCTCACAAGCGTTGATAAAGGTTCGAGAACTCTCGAATCCTTCAATATAAGACGGTGCCTCTCATGAGTACAAAGGTTTCCAAGTCCGAAAGCCCCTACCCTCTGACACGCAACATCCCGAGATAAAAGATAAGATATAAGAAGGTGGTGACCTCCACAATCAATAATCTTATCAGATGCAACCTTAATTTCACACGCGCACAAGTTTGCCAAGAGACGCCCTCCTTCCCTTTGTACTTCTAGGAACCTTGATCTCATAACAATAATGCAAATCTTGATTGCCCCTTCGGATATAATCATCTCTTGATTGTACGCAAGTTCAGCTAGATTAGCGAGGCAACCACAGCAGAAGCTTGCAATTTCCATGTCTTGATGCTGCATGAGAGATATCAAAGGTGTGACTACCCCTGAATTCGCCAATTCAATCTTGTTCTCATCACCAATCGAAAGATTACAGAGACAGGCAGTTACTTCTCGAAGCAAAATCACGTCTTTGGATAGTAGCAACCGCAATAATGGTTCCAAGCCACCTTCTTGGACAATCTTCATCTTGAAATCACCAGTAGCACTCAATCCTCTCAAAGCAGCAGTAGCGTTCAAATGAACGTCAGGGTCTTCACAATATGCAAGGTCAACCAAAGGTTGAATCCCACCCTCTTGTACCACACACGAGTGAACTTCAATACTACTAGCAAAATTGGCCAGGGTGCATGCTACGTAGTATTTCGAGAGGACATCGGGAGAATTCGATAGTACAAAAAGCGCTTCAAGAGCTTTTTCTTTGACCATTATCTCGTGGTTAGCGGCGGCGGCGCTCAAGTTTGCAAGAGATAATGCTGCATACCGCCGAGCCTCAAGCTGTACATCGTTGCTGCGAACCAAAAGAATCAACGGGGGGACAGCGCCCTCCTGAACAATTTTCATTTGCGACGAAACAGTAGTTGCTAGATTCGCCAAACACAAAGCTGCAAATCTTTGGCAATTGATCTCAGAATCACTGAGCGCTTCAACAATAACTTGCAGTATTTCGTCATCTAACAAGTGTGTGTGAACATCTGCATTTGCTGATAAATTTGCCATTGCCCGAGCCGCTTCTCCCTTACAATTGAGATCCTGCGATGCAAACATCGCAATGAGGGGTGGAAGTCCATTCTCGTCTAAAAGTCTTTCATGGATTTCACAATCTTCCGCAAGGTTTGCGAGCGCGCAGCACGCATGACGTTCTACGATACGATCTCCATTTAGTAGCAACGAAATAATGGTCAACATTGCTCTATTTGATACCTCTTTTTTGTTTTCAGAAACAGACGAAAGGCAGTTTAGAGCAGCAGCAACCTCTCGAAGAATGTCAATATTCCCCGACCGAGACATGATGACTAATGGGTCTAAAATTCCAGACTGAACAACTATTGTTCTCAAGTCGGAACTTATGCAAAGCCCCCTTAAAGCAGCTAACGCCTGCTGCTGTACGTTCACATCATCGGAACATGCAATGAGAATCAACGGTTCGATAGCTCCTTCTTCTACAATCTTTTTTCTATAGTGCGAGTTGGCAGCGAGATTTGAAAGCGCAAACGCAGCGTAGCGTCCAGATTCCAAATCCTGTTCTTTCGCTCCAAGTTTCAATAGCATTACCATGGATTCTATACCTCCAACAGCAGCAATGCTTGAATGATTATCTGGATCTGCTGCAAGATTTCCCAAGGCCATTGCACAATACTGCCTTGCCGCTAAATCTGCTTCATCATTTTTAACATAATTGCTCAATTCCTCAAGAGAATTTTCCTGTTGAGCAATCTCTACTCGATGCATTTCATCACATGAAGTATTCGCAATTGCCATCGAAGCAAATCGTTGCGCTTCGACATCACGAGAGGAAATCAAGAGATGAATCAGAGTCTTGATTCCCCCCTTCTTGACAATACGATGGTGGAGTTCTGCATGAGTGGACAGGTCTGCAAGACCGAATGCAACCTCACGTTGGTCTCGCACATGTTGGACTCTTCGTCCTTTAGCAACCAATCGTTCTAGTACGTTTGCCATTTTTATTGCATTTCGAGGGAATTGAAATTGTTCGGATTGTTGTTGTCGCGAGATTTAGTGAATCAGTATGCAATCCTTGAACTCCTCGAACGCCCAGAACGCTGATTTTCAAACAAAGCGAATTTGAGAATGAATCATGAGCGGGAAAGATCATACAGTATTCGTACCTTTTCTAAAATTTTATTTGTTCATTTGCAAATAATTTTACATGAGCGTTCGTTTTCCTATATTCAATATGCGCTTCGTCATTGAAGCCGCTGGCGGTGTTTGTTATTTTCATGGTTTGGTAGGATAAATAATATTGAATGCATCTTGCCCATATTTGATTCCAAGCCTATGTACCTACTACCGTCCGTACATACCGTACCACCGAATGCTTGAAGGATCCATGTTTACTTCAAATCTTCATTTCAGCATGATCATGTTGCAAACAGGGGTTATAAGGGAATGTCCAAATGATTAAAGAGACAAAATGCTTACAGCACAGCACACTATACGTATAATCCACCTTTTAATGTTAAACTAACATGTTTGCTTGTTGGAACGTCAGTCAAATTTTCAATTTTCAACAACCTTCAATCATCTATCGTTCTAAATGTAGTTTATAGCTTTCTTCGTTCGACCTGTTCCTGTGAACCATTTTTTATGTACGACGAGGACAGAAGAGAGCCGCTACCAAATTCAATCAAGCCCTCAGACCCTTGGTCCCCTTGGTCGACTTGGGTGCCTTGGTCCCCTTGTCCGCCTTGGGTGCCTTGGTCCCCTTGATCGACTTGGGTGCCTTGGTCCCCTTGGTCGACTTGGGTGCCTTGGTCCCCTTGGTCGACTTGGGTGCCTTGGTCCCCTTGTCCGCCTTGGGTGCCTTGGTCCCCTTGGTCGACTTGGGTGCCTTGGTCCCCTTATCTGACTTGGGTGCCTTGGTCCCCTTCTCCGATTTGAGAGCCCTGGTGGTGGGAATGGGAGCGCATTGCACGATTCCTGCAGAAAAGGCAAGGGAAGCAATAAGAAGAGAAAGTTTCATCGTTGAAAAGAATTTACTAGACTTGTCTTGATAGCTAGATATTGTTGAAATGATGTAAAATGTGTAAGGGAGTGAGATTTGCGGATCGATGAGGAGACAAACGAGTTTGATGAATAGAAGGCCGGCCGGCGGCAGTTACTAGTCAATGAGTAAGCAATGCATTGATTTCACAAAGAAATGACAAAGTAATCTGAATTTGTTTCTACTTTGAACTTTTGCTATTGAACTTCTTACATGATGGTATATATTTTTCCAAAGTGTGGATTGTGGGCATTGGAAAAGGAGTCCAAGCGCCTTTGCTCAACGCTCAACAGTTTTGTTGGCGATGTGATAGAATAGATATTAAGCGATATCTTGAATAGTGAGAGGACTGAGATTCTCAATGAGATTCTCAATGAGATTCTCAATGAAATTATATTAGTCATTAAAAATATCAGGATTCTCTTGTGACATCTGTCATGTTGTGAGGGCTTAATTAAAAATATGTAATAT
>Ga0115005_10001989_pt1 | contig 16347 bp, 10 predicted proteins | sample ArcOceMetagenome_FD_87163 | JGI IMG/M metagenome (GOLD analysis project Ga0115005, IMG submission 87163) | Marine eukaryotic phytoplankton communities from Arctic Ocean - Arctic Ocean - Greenland ARC118M Metagenome | ecosystem: Environmental > Aquatic > Marine > Oceanic | place: Arctic Ocean... | reverse complement strand
ATTAATGAGTTTATAGAGCAGGTAGATGAAAATTCACTTGTTAGTGAATTAAAATTAGCCATATTAGATTCTGGAAAATTAGAATTAACCCAGTGGAGAAGTTTACGGGATCATATTCGAGAAATTGAAGAGCTTATTCCGCATATTGATTTGATTATTAAATTGAAAAAAGAGCGACCTTCACTCTGATTTTATTACGTAAAGTTATTTAACGTTTAACTCTTTATACGGATAAAAAATGCCAGTTATTTCTCAATAAGCGGCATTTTTTATAAAGAGAACTTATTGTATATCAGGCGTTATGAACGATTATTAAAGTTGTTTATTAACCCAACTAACCGTTAATTCTTCTAATAAATCCATGGGTAAACTGCCATTCATAAGTATTTGGTCATGAAAATCACGTATATTGAATTTATCACCGAGCTTTTCTTCAGCCATTGCACGTAACTGGCGAATTTTTATCTCACCAATCTTGTAAGACAATGCTTGTGCCGGCCAGCTAATGTAGCGGTCTATTTGTGCAATAACATCGGCCATACTTAGCGCAGTATTTTCGGCCAAGTAATCAATCGCTTGTTGGCGAGACCAACCTTTAGCATGCATGCCAGTGTCTACGACTAAACGACAAGCGCGCCAAGCTTCATACGTTAAACGACCAAAGTCACTGTATGGGTCTTGATAGAAGCCAATTTCTTTACCTAAACGTTCTGAATATAACCCCCAGCCTTCGCCAAACGCTGAGTGGTAAAGCGTTTTTCTAAACTCAGGCATATCAACTTCTTGAGCAATAGCACTTTGCATATGATGTCCAGGTTCAGCCTCATGAAATGTTAATGCTTCTAGTGTATATAAAGGCTGACTTTTTAAGTCTTTAGTATCGATAAAATAAGTCCCCGACGTCTTACCACTGCCATCTGATGCGACATAATACGCACCACCATTAGGCGATGCTTTTATATCAAAGGTTGAGCGAGGTAGTACTGAAAACCACTTCGGTAATTGTGCGGCCATTTTACGGGTAATATAGCTCGCTTTTTCAATTAAGTCGCGAGGTTCATCGGTATAAAACTGTGGGTCAGTCCGTAGGAATTTGATGAAATCTGTAAAGTCGCCTTTGAATTTTACTTCTTTAATAATCACATCCATTTCTTGACGGATACGCGCCACTTCTTTTAAGCCTAAGGTATGAATTTCATTTGCCGACAATGCAGTAGTCGTATAAAACTCAATAAGGTATTGATAATATTCTTTACCATTTTTTAAGGGACTGATACCAACCGTTTCGCGACAATTAGTCATGTATTCTTGCGTAAAAAAATCATAAAACTTTTGATATTCAGGAATTACTTTTTTTGTAATGAGTTCAGCGGCTTTACTTTGATAGCTTGCTATATCACTGGCGGGTATTTTACTCGGCATGTTCATGAGAGGTTGATAAAACAGACTCTTATTTACGTCATTAACGATGTGTTTGCTTATGCTTTTATCAAAGTTTTTAAAACTTTCACAATAATGTGTATGACCTTGAGCGACGGCTTCCGTTAAATTGTCGATATGCTCTTGGTTATAGCGTGGAAAATCGGCAAGGCTAATTAAGTAATTTTCGTAATCTTTAACGGTTAAGAAAGACATATTTGCCGGCGCACCCGCAAAGTAGCTGTGAAAACCAGAGTAGATATTCATCGGGTAAAATTGGTCAAACTGCTGATAACTTTTTGCTTCAGTTTGACGTTCATATTTAAATAAACGATAAGTGACTTGTTCTTTCGCTGAAAGTTTCGACAGCTCAATGTCATCAAGTTGGGCTAATAAAGACCGATTAAAATCTTCCCGTCTTTTTTCTGACTGCTTTGAAAACGATGGGAGTTTTCCATTCATGCGAAAAGTGTCAGGGTCTTTACGGAAAAACACTTGTTCTTTATTAGCATTTTGCCAATGGTCATCTAATAGTTGTTCAAAACTTTGTGACGAAGGATTTTTTGTTTCATCAGCGTGAACTAAAAAGCTAGCACTTAGCGTAATGGATGAAATGAATAAAAAGCCAAGTGTGAATTTATTTCTTATCATTATTTTTATCTTTTGTTTGATGTGGAAAGCGAAGGTAATATAACAACTGCTGAATCGCTTACAAAGTATATTAATATGTTTTCAAAAATTATCGCCATTTTATTCTTACTGGTAATAACCTTCCTTTTTTTCAATAAAGGGCTTCATAGGTTAATTTTGATCAGTTATTTCACGTTAAGTATATTAACATTTGTACTTTATGGTGTAGATAAGAGAAATGCGATTAAAGGGCTGTGGCGTATCTCAGAAAAAACACTTCAGATCTCTGCTTTACTTGGAGGGTGGCCGGGAGCGTTATTTGCCCAACAAGCTTTTAGACATAAAACTCAAAAACGATCTTTTAAGTTTGTGCTATGGCTGGGGATTTTGACTAATACGGGTATCTTTGGTTATTTTATATATTCTACTGTTTTTAGTCTTTGAATTTAAAAGAAAGTAGAGGAAGTAAAACGTCACCTACTTTTTAGTTTATTAAATAAGACGTGATTTTATACAATCTGAAACTATTTTAACTACGTTATAAAGCTTTAAATCGAATGGCTTCACCGCCACTTTTTGCTAGCAGTAATACTCATTCGTTTTTAGCGGTAACTCGTTTGTTCTCGATTAATGCGCCAACAAGCCAATCGTCCCATCTCTTTCTTGACGAGCAAAAGCAACATATTCACCAACCTCACTGGCAATCGCCTTACTTTCATGCAAGTGAGTGGGAACGTCTTTATAAACTGAAATGCGGCTAAATTGGCTTGATAGTTTTTAGGTAAGTCAGCTGTCATTTGAATAGGACTATAGAGCACAACATACGATGCTAATTGTTTTGCTTGTGTGGTTTGTGGACGGTTACTTTTATCACCTAAACGATTAAAACTCATATCGAAAATACCTGTGTAAAGTCCATCAGTCCCGTATCTTTAATCGGTTCATGGGTATTAACACTGATTTATGTTTAGCTGCTTCAGTTACACTATGTAGGTACTCACTTACCATGAATGGTCTGCCGTGCGATTATTTTCGGATAATCCCTTTTTTGTCTATGCGTTTAATATCAGCACCGTCAGCGACATAACCTGTTTTTTCTTACCGTCAGCTGATAATGCTGCGAGATCAAAATCATCATAAGATTTACTGAAATTAAATACACCATCATTGAGTAAACGAAAATGTACTTTGAATTTTTTAGCGCCGAGCTGAACGTTCGTTGAAAAAGTGATTAATAGCTCATTATGATGAACCGTAACATTTTTACGTTCTCCCCAAGGTAATTGCCATACAACTTGGGCAATTACCTTGGCTTGATGAAATGGTAAATCCGTCACTGAATCGAATAACATCTTTAAACACCAAACCTAAACGGGAAGGTTTGATAATACTTTCGCCTGAAACACTAATTTTATAACTCGGTTTGCCGTCATCATTAACGCTGAGTATTATTTTTTTATGAATATTCTGATGTGTTTTTATTACATCAAGCATAAAGGACTTGCACAAATTTACCGATAACCTACATATGTATTCATCTATTTTATTTTTGAATAAATAAGGATCACCCTATAAAAACAGTAAGAGCAATTGTCATTGGCGTCAATAAAGAGCAGGCAACATTGCAAGCAAGATATTTGGGCTTTTGGCCAATATTTGCTCCAAACTTTATGGCGCCATATAAAGCAACAAAAGCTAAAGTTTGTGGAATAAAGGCAAGGGCAGTTAATGATGGCAATATATTCAGGTGAATATAAAAACCAATGAGTAAGGTTGAGCACACTGTAAATAATGCAAAAACGCCATTACTCGCTTTTATACCAAAGGCTATTGGAAAGTGGTTTCTGCCAATACTTTTATCAGCATCGATATCGGGGTATTGATTCAATAGTAATAAATTATTGATAATAAAGAAGGGGACCAGGCCAATTACCCATGCTGACACTGATTGTTCACCAGAGAGAATAAGCTGTGTACCTGCTACCATGAGCAGACCAAAACAAAGTCCGGGCGCAATTAAACAGATAAATGGACGTTTATTGATCCATTTTGTGTAACTAACAATGATGACTAATCCTAATAAGCCGATGGGCACAATAGCGATAACGGCTAAGCCATGAAGGGTAATAAAGTATACCCCAATCAAAAATGTAAAAAGTGTAGTGACAATAGCGGCTGTTTTGACCACAGGAAGTAACGTTGGTTGTTGACACAATAAACCACTTCCTCCACTAAAAGGGGTGCGAACTGTCTTCAAATCTAACCCACTTTGATAGTCTTGATATTCATTAATCGTATTAACGGCTATGTGAGCAAAGAGTCCACCTAAGATGGCAATGGCTAAGAGAAAATAATCAACAGTACCCTGCTCCGAATAACTGATGCTAGCGCCGAGAAAAACACAAATAGGGGCTAATATTAAAAAAGGTACGCGAAATGAAGGAATGATAGCGGTTAGTTTCATGTTTATTCATTTTTTTATGTTCATAATAAAATATTAGCGGAAAACTGTTTGGTGTTCATCACATTTTTCAGTTCACTTAATGTCAACTTACGGGTGAAGTCATAATCATGCTTGGGGTTTTACTGAAAATAAATGTTTCTACGATGATTAAAGGACGTTGAATCACGGTGCTACCTGTCATATTTCATTTCTGAAAGCCAGTAACTCATGCCAATATAAACAATCACACTCAAAAAGCACCATGAAACTATTCTGAATAATCTAGTGTGTTAAAGCATAGCCATTTTTCGCTCTAAGACGTTACTTTAAGGAGTGAACAATTGATAAGGTGCTAACGTTCAATAGTTATATATTCAATAATGCCATCAAATGCTTATGATGGTTTGCAGAACCAAAACCACCAAATAATAAACACAATTAGCGCAAGTCCTATGATATTTACTATTATCATTTTGAATTTTCCTTCACAGTCATATTAACGTTAATGTTCTTGTGGTTTAAAAAAACGTAAACGATTGGCGTTACTAACGACCGTTAATGATGAAAATGCCATCGCGGCTCCAGCAATCACCGGATTTAATAAGACGCCAAAAAAGGGGTAAAGTACACCTGCCGCCAATGGTACGCCAGCAACGTTATATATAAACGCGCCAAAGAGGTTCTGCTTTATGTTACGTAACGTCGCTTTACTCACGGCAATTGCATCAGCAAGCCCATGTAATGAGCCTCGCATTAAGGTAATATCTGCACTTTCAATTGCGACATCAGTCCCAGTACCAATAGCAAAGCCTACATTGGCCAAAGCCAATGCTGGGGCATCATTAATGCCATCTCCCACCATGCCTACAATTTCACCTTGTGCTTGTAATTCGGCAACTTTATTGGTTTTATCGTCTGGCAAAACTTCAGCATAGAATTCAGCGATGCCAACTTTTTTAGCCACAGCTTCAGCGGTAGCTCTATTATCACCTGTAAGCATGACCATGCGAAGGCCACTTTTTTGAAGACGCTTTATCGCGAGAATTGAATCTTCTTTTATTGGGTCTGACACGGCAATAATACCCACAAGTTTGTTATCAATAGCGAGATACATAGGGGTTTTTGCTTCTTGTGCAAGCGCTTGCGCTTTAGCCACAAAATCATTTAGCGCAATACCTCTTTTTAACATCAACTTTTGATTTCCCAAAAGTAGTTGTTGTTCATCTAATTTCGCGGCTACGCCTTGACCTGTAATCGCTTGAAAATTAATGACCTTTTGTAAAGCCAAACCCCGTTCAGTTGCGGATTCAACTATAGCTTCAGCCAAGGGATGTTCTGATCCACGCTCTAAACTTGCGGCAACCGTAAGTACATCAATTTCGGTGAGGGCATTATCTGTAATAAGCACATCGGTCACTTTCGGCGAACCTTCGGTGATTGTGCCTGTTTTATCTAAAATCATGGTGGTGATTTTTGATGCAGTTTGTAGTGCCTCACCACTACGAATAAGTACTCCCGCTTCTGCTGCCTTGCCAACGCCAACCATTACCGACATTGGTGTTGCTAAACCAAGCGCACAAGGGCAGGCGATTATGAGTACTGTTGTTGCTGAAACCATAGCAAAGACGAGTGCTGGATTTGGTCCGTAATTAAGCCATGTTAAGGCGCTAATAATGGCCGTAATCATGATAGCAGGTACAAAATAAGCAGCAATAACATCAGCTAAACGGCCTATAGGTGGTTTAGCGTTTTGTGCTCGTTTTACCCTATAAATAATTTGCGCAAGTGCTGTATCTTTACCGACACGTGTAGCTCTAAATAAAATTGATCCCGATTTATTTAAAGTACCCGTAACAACTTTATCTTCCTCTGATTTTTCAATAGGCATAGGCTCACCTGTTAACATGGATTCATCAATCGAAGTATGTCCCTGAATGACTATGCCATCAACGGGAATTTTTTCTCCTGGGCGGACACGAACAATATCGTTAAAAAGTACCTGATCAATAGCAATGTCTATTTCTTTATGATCACGAACCACACGAGCCGTTTTAGCCTGCAAGCCAATCAAGCGCTTTATCGCTTCGCTAGTACGCCCACGCGCTTTAACTTCTAATGCGAGTCCTAGATTAATCAAGCCAATGATCATTGCTGTTGCTTCAAAATAAACGTGCCTTGCCATTTCTGGAAGTGTCATCGGGAATAACACCACAACCATTGAATAAATCCATGCGGTTCCAGTACCCAAAGCAATTAATGTATCCATGTTGGCGCTATGAGTTACAAAAGATTTCCACGCCCCCACATAAAAATGCTTACCCGAAAAATACATTATGACAACACATAAAAGACCAATGAATAGCCAAATAAAACGCTCTAACGTAGTATCTACAGTCATTGGTCCGCCTGCTAAACTATAGATCATCAAAGGAGCCCCTAACCCCAACGACACCCACATTTGTTGTATTAAACGACGATAGTACTTTTGATCAGCGACCTCTTTTTCATTAAGTAATTGCTCATCACTGGCATTATTTGAACTTTTAGCGTTATAACCTATTGCTTCAACTGTCTTTATTAGCTCATCAATATTCGCATGCCCTGTTACCAATACCGTTCTCTGAGCAAAATTCATTTGCGCACGATCAACACCTTCAATACTCAGCAATGCGGTTTCTATTTTACTGACACAACTAGCACAGCTTGCTCCATCAATCATTAATGCTTGAGTGGTATTATTAACTTTTACTTTATTCATCTTAATCTCCTTGAATTAGATGACTAACTTTATGTACGGTAGGCGCTTTATCAGGTTTGTTCTGCCAGTCCCTTATTACGTTCTTTAACTTCTCTCTTAATAGCAATGACGCTTGAAATTTTTTTTCTGTTTCTGTAAGACGATGTTCGACAAGGCCTCTTAAGTATGGACGTGTTGTATGATCTTTATCAGCCTCAGGTAAAATATCTCTTATCTCTTGAATCAAAAAAATTAACTGTTTGGCACTTAAAATAAACGTCATTCTTTGTTGTGCCAATTTGCGATAGATTTTGTAACCATTTTCAGGTTTTTGACAGGAGTAATCAGGCCAATTCTAGTGTAATAGCGTATGGTGTGACGTTCATAATAATGGCTAACTCTTATCACAAAAAACTTAATTGAAACATGCTAAAAAAGCATTTATTTATGCACTTAATATTAGCTTAAACCTTTGGCTAACACATAGGTCAAGCGGTAAATTTAAGTATGATTATTGAAATCAAGCACTCGAATTAAGTATTAACAGCAGTATAAAAATCGTGCGTTCATCAATAGCGCTATGCTCATGGCTTGAATAGGTAATTAACTAAATATAAGGGTTTAGCTGAACTAAACCATCAGTTTGATAAGCATATAGGTTTGAAGGCGTCCATATACACCTTTGAATGAGGATATTAATTTGCTGCAATAAATATAATTTGAAGATCCATAAATAGTAGATAGCCATAAATTAATGACAAATTGAAGTATCCATCAGTACAGAGGAAAGAATGAAGCCACACGCTAATATTATTGAGTTAAGAATGCGTAACCGTATTCGGCCAATTTATTTAACCAAACAGTTTACTTTTCTTCATTGTTGTTACCCACGTCTTTTGCTTGTTCATCATCATCGTCAATGATATCCGGAGTAACTGCATCAACAACATCGATAGCTCCTCCAACAACCGTTGTGGTGACATCTACTGCGGCAGATAAGACAGAAGCGGCAATGCAGCCAGATAAACTAAAAAGTACATAAAACAAAAAAATACTTTGTGCAATTTTTTTCAAGTTGTCATTTCCAATTGAATAAATGTTGAGCTATTTAGAATACGCTGATTCAATAGAGAATCAACCGTTGTTTTAATGCCATATTAGGCAAGAATACCATTAAAGATGAGGACTAAAAGTCAAACTTTACGTGGGTTATTGGGGCCGATTTTAATACGGGTTGATAATGATATATGCTCTAAGGTAATAGTTGAAACACCAAGGTGAAATCGCCTATATTGGCAGAGGTTTTATAATAACTACAGCCGACCTTTGCTACAACATTGTTATAGCTAATGTCCACGCTAAGCTTATTTCGGCCAGTGTTTTATCATCTAGAAATTCTACACTTTTTCAAAAAGCCGTTATGATTCGAAACCAATTTTGATTTAAACCTATTGAACACTTTGGCACCCAAGCCGACGTTACCGTGTTCAAATATGAATTGCCTAAGGTGTTTTATTTATCCATAACGTTAACTTTTCAAACACCCTAATAGGATCAATGGGTTTCGTTAGATAATCATCCATACCCGCATCAATACATTTTTGTTTATCTCCTTGCATCGCATTGGCTGTCATTGCAATGATTTTAATTGACGTATTCTCTACTCCTCCATCGCCATATCTTATTCTTCTTGTCGCCTCATAGCCGTCCATTCCTGGCATTTGGCAATCCATAATAACAACGCTGTAAGGTTTGATATTCCTAGCTTTTCTTAAATATTTTAAGGCAGTAATACCATCAATCGCTACATCAGCGATTAAACCAATATTTTTTAATACACTCAATGCTACCATTTGGTTCACCCTGTTGTCTTCAACAAGTAATACACGTGTATCTTTAGGCCAGTGACCTATCATTTCAGTAATATTGGCTTTATTTATAGCTTGTTGGCTGATGTTCTTATGATTAATTTTAAATGTTTGGGTATCATTGGTGATAACTGCTAAGGCATTAAATAAATCGAGGGTCGTTGCTGGCTTAGAGAAGCAGCCATTACTCCCTATTGTTGTAAAGTGTTTAGCGTCACTTTGTTCATCCATCGATGTCATCATTACTAGTTTCATCATATTAAAGTTTTCATTTGATCTAATGTTTCTAGCTATTGTTTCGCCATTCATCGCTGGCATATCCATATCCAAGAATGCTAAATCAAACGAAGGAGTGTTTGAAGAAGAGAACGATTCATCACAAAGAAGTAAAGCTTCCTCTCCACTTTTAGCTTGTGTGACGCTAATCCCCCAGCACTCTAATTGCCTACGCAATACTTCACGATTAGTTTGATTATCATCAACAACTAAAACGTTTAACTTTGAGCAATCGGCTGCTGGAACCACGATAGTCGACAAATCACTTTTCTCTACTAAGCAGGTTATTTCAAAACAGCTTCCAATCCCTACTTCACTTGATACCGTTACATCACCATTGAGTAGTTTACACAGTTTTTTCGTTATACTTAACCCTAACCCTGTCCCACCATATTTTCTGGTGGTTGAAGCGTCAACTTGGCTAAATGCGCCAAAGAGTAAAGAAATCTTTTCTTTTGGAACACCAATACCTGTGTCTTGAATTTTGCAGCGAAATATAAAGTGATTCGATATTTCAACAGGTTCGAGTTTAGCTTTAATGACTATTTCCCCCTGTTCGGTAAATTTAATAGCATTACTGAGAATATTGGTAAGAATTTGTCGTATTCGACCCGGATCAGATTTGATTGAAGACGCGTGAATATCGGTTAAATCTAGAATAATTTCCACATTTTTTCTTTGCGCTGAAAGTGCAATAGGTTCCGCAAGTTTTTCCAGTAAATCACGTAAATTAAAATCAATGTACTCTAACTCTAATTTGCCCGCTTCAATTTTTGAAAAGTCAAGAATGTCATTGATAAGTATCAATAAAGAATTGGCGCTGGATTTCGCTATATTTACCCTATAAGCTTGCTCTGTTGTTAGGTCACTATTTGTGAGCAAACCAAGCATACCTAATACCCCGTTCATCGGAGTTCTTATTTCATGACTCATGTTTGCTAAAAATTCTGATTTCAACTCTGTCGCTTCTTCAGCTTTTTTCAATGCTTCAATTAAGTCTTTAGCTTGTGTATTTAATGACGCTGTTTTCTGTGTAACTTGCTCTTCAAGTGTTAAAACAAATTGTTTTTGCCTCTCTATTTCTGTTTGCTGTAAACGTGTTCTTAAATAAATTGAAAGGAATACGAGCAGTAAAGTTACTAACGCATATAAGCAATATGCCCACCAAGTTTTCCATGGTGGTGGTGATACAAACAGGTTGATTGACAGTAAGTTTTCCCCCCATTTACCACTACTGTTCGTTGCTTTTACCAAAAATTTATATGAGCCACCATCTAAGTTGGTAAAAGAAGCGATATTTCGATTTCCTATATCAATCCAATTATCGTCATATCCTTCTAATTTATAAGCATATTGATTCTTGTTAGGAGAAATAAAATCTACGACAGAAAATTCAAAAGAAAAAAAGTAATCAAGATAAGATAACTCAATATCAGTAACGTAAGAATAAGGTGTTTCAAGCTTTACTGGCTGCCCCATCGTATTGAAACCGGTTAAAACAACGTTGAACTCACTGACATCTATTTCTATAGATGAGGTATTAAAAAATTCAATGCCTCGTTGGCTGCTAGTAAATAGTGTTTCGTCGCTTCCTTCAATCAGGCTATTGGCATAGTAGTTTGAACCTAATAGGCCATTTTGACTGTTGTAATTGATCACTTTTCCCGATAAAGGGTCTAGCTTTGAAATTCCTTTATTGGTTGTTAGCCATAAATGACCATTTTTATCATCAGCAATTGCACGTATCAAAGAAGTAGGTAATCCATTTTTTTCACTAAAATGTTTAAAACTTTTTGTTTCAGGAATATAAAGGTTGAGTCCTTTTTGCGTGGCAATCCAAATCTTTCCATTTCTAGATTGATGCACATCCTGAATAATGTCTCCCAATAAACTCTCGGGTTTATTTTTATCACTTTTAAACGAAATAAATCGTCGACTCTCTTCCTGCCAAAGATTTATACCATCACCTGTACCCACCCATATATTGTGTTCATTATCTTTAAATATTTTTGATACTTCAGGATGAGATAAGCCCAAAGAATTATCTAAATGAATAAACGTTTTAGTTAAAGGGTCATAAAGATATACACCATTTTTATAAGTACCAATCCAAAGGTTTCCGTATTGATCCATATTCAACGCACGTAATTCTCTAAACTGCCTATAGTTTGGATCTGACTTAGGGTAGGTTAATAACTCAACTTGCTTAGTTTCTAGGTTAAATTTAGCTAAACCTTCATCTTGTGCAACCCATAAATTATTATTACCATCGGGAAATATAATGGGTCTTTCTAATAATTCATTTTCATCATTAAAAATAGATTCAGATAATGTTTCTAGTTTTTGTGATGAAACGTGCCATTTATATAATTGAGAGGTTGACGATACAATTAATAAATCTCCATTAGTATCACTATTGATACCATTTGGCGGGATCAGCTCAGGACTATTAATTGACTTGAACTTACGATGTGGCACTAACTTATATATACCGTGAACTTCACTGGTAACCCATATTGTTTTAGAGCTATCTTCGAATATTATTCTCAGGCCATTGTTATATTTAAGGTCAAGTTTTTCAATTTTAAGGCTAGAGTTTGATTGTCGAAACAAGCCTTTACTGGTGACAAACCAAAGGTGGCCTTCTTGATCCTCAATCATAGAATTAACTTGACCTAAGTTTTCTTCATTAAGGGTTTTTAATTGTGTAAAAAGGCCACTTCGTTTATCAAAGGTGAATGGACCTTGTTGTGTACCAATATAAAGTTTATCTTTTGAAGTTTTTAAAATACTTCGAATTTCATTTGCCCCAGTAGGCGTATTATTATTGGGTTCAGGAAAAAAGTAAGAAATTTCACCGTTAGTTTTATCATATAAATTTAAACCAAAGCTAGTCGCCACCCAAAGACTATCACTATCGTTGTCTTCAATATCCCATATTCTATTATGAGATAAACTGAATGCTACATCATCAGATTTTTGAATATGTTCAAAGCTATCATTACCAAGATATCGACTTAACCCCTTATCATATGAGCCTAACCAAATAGAGCCATCTTGGTCATGAAATAAAGATTGGATTCGGTTAGCTGCGATAGAATCGGTGCGTTGAGGGTCATGGATGAAATTCTTAAAATTTCCTGTTTTTGGTTCATAAAAATTAGCACCTCCACCCCAAGTACCAATCCATACCTTTCCGTTTCTGTCTAACATCAGGTTGCCGGCATCATTATGCGACAAACCATTTGAACTCTGACTGTCAAATTCAAACAAGGTGACTTTTCGGCCATCATAGCGCATAACACCATTTTCGGCTGTGCCAAACCAAAGTAAACCTTGATTATCCTGAATAACAGAATAGATTTCAGAAGAAACAAAACCATCTTCCTCTGTTAGTATTTTTACTGAGTATTCATTGATAAGATTTGAAGGTTGTTCATTACTATAAACGGGGAAAACACTCCCAATCAACAAGATAACAAAACACATTAAGCGATTAAAAAACAATAAATTATATATCATAAATTTTAAGACCGTCGCAACTAAGGGGAATATCAAAAAAGTCGAACTATAAATACTCTAATGTATTTAACATATTATATCTATGTTAAATACATTAGAGTATCTAGGGTGTACCATTAAAATAATAGGGGTTATCTTTGTGAATATGAATATATTCACTTCACTTTTTTGAAATAACTTTGTGTAGTGTTTAATTAGTCACAGCTAGTTATTTCTAGTTTTTATCTGGTATATGCTGGTCTTAGTGCTCGTTAACCCTAACGCCCAGTTCAGCTCAGCGTTGCCGTTGACCGGTCTTCACTTAATACTGATTTTGAGCCTAGAGTTCAACTTTTGGAGCAATACACAAATTAAAACGATCTATTTTTCTTAGAAGCAAGCCATTTCTCCATGATCTTTTGACAGGTACCATGATCTTTATAAGATCAATATTAGATCTCACACTTAAAACAGATGTTTGATTTTTATAAACATACAGGTTTTTATCACCATTAAAACCGTGTTGAATGAGTAACCGATGAGTGACATCATTTTTTAATACCGCAACACGATAGTTTTTTGCGCTGTTTATTTCACCTCTGATATGGTTATTTAGGGAGATTAGTTTGTGGAAGTCCTATTATTTTATTGTTAAAACCTATAAAGGATTTTTGTATTGCCGCTATACAAAGATTAAAAATAAAAGGGTATATTTATCGACTAATCCAGATTAATCGACCCTAGGCTAAAGCGTGAAATATTAGCAACACTTAAATACCCCTGCGCCGAGTGTCAGCGGCGCTAAGGTATGTACTCATATTTAGTCTAGATCGAGACGGTCAGCGTTCATAACCTTGGTCCATGCACTTACGAAGTCCTGCACGAACTTCTCTTTATTGTCATCCTGAGCGTAGACTTCTACATAGGAACGAAGGATCGAATTGGAACCGAGTACGAGGTCAACCCGTGTCGCTGTCCACTTAATTTTTCCAGTCTTACGTTCGCGGATTTCATAAAGGTTGCTGTCTGTTGGCTGCCAGAGGTAGCGCATGTCTGTCAGGTTCACGAAGAACTGGTTCGTCAATACACCGACAGTATCGGTGAAGACTCCGTGATTAGTGCCACCATAGTTAGTGCCAAGCACGCGCATGCCGCCCACTAGCACGACCATCTCATGAGCAGTTAACCCCATCAGTTGTGTGCGATCAAGCATCAGCTCTTCCGCGCTGACGATATAGTCCTTCTTAAGCCAGTTACGGTAGCAATCATGAAGCGGTTCCAGGACATCGAAGGAATCGATATCTGTCATTTCGAGTGTTGCATCTCCACGACCAGGCTTGAACGGAACTGGAGTATCAAAGCCCGCAGCTTTGATAGCAAGTTCAACACCAACGTTACCAGCGAGGACGATTACATCCGCAATGCTTGCACCACTTTTGAAAGCAATGGGCTCAATAACTGACAACACTTTATTCAAACGCGCTGACTCATTACCTTCCCATGATCTTTGTGGGGCAAAGCGAATACGGGCTCCGTTAGCACCGCCGCGCTTATCCGAACCACGGAAAGTTCTTGCACTGTCCCAAGCTGTAGCGACCATATCGTTTATGTCCAGACCACTGGAAATAATTTGGTTTTTCACAGATTGAATATCATAATTGGTATTTCCTGTAGGAACAGGGTCTTGCCAGATAAGCTCTTGTTGCGGCGCATCGGGTCCGATGTAACCCTCTTTTGGCCCCATATCTCGGTGAGTTAATTTGAACCACGCGCGCCCGAATACTTCTGAGAAGTATTCGGGGTCATGATAGAATCTCTCGGATATTTTCCGATACTCAGGATCCATCTTCATAGCCATGTCAGCATCGGTCATGATCGGATTATGACTAATATTGGCATTTTCAACATCGACAGGTTTGTCTTCGACCTTGATATTGATAGGTTCCCACTGCCATGCACCAGCTGGACTTTTTTTGAGTTCCCACTCATAGTTGAGCAGCAGTTGAAAATAGCCGTTATCCCACTGAGTCGGATGAGTTGTCCAGGCGCCTTCAATACCACTAGATACAGTGTCGCGACCAATGCTACGTTTGTTGTGGTTGACCCAGCCTAATCCCTGTTCTTCGATATCGGCGCTTTCGGGTTCAGGACCGAGCAACACTGCATCACCGTTTCCATGGCATTTACCCACGGTGTGACCGCCGGCAGTAAGGGCAACGGTTTCTTCGTCGTTCATGGCCATGCGGGCAAATGTTTCACGGACATCATGGGCTGTTTTAAGCGGATCTGGATGACCGTCCACGCCTTCGGGGTTGACGTAAATCAGCCCCATCATCACAGAGGCCAGTGGGTTTTCTAAGTCCCGTTCCCCCGAATAGCGACTATTGGGTGTATCGCTTGGAGCGAGCCATTCTTTTTCCGCCCCCCAGTAGGTATCCTTTTCAGGATGCCAAATATCTTCTCGTCCAAAAGCAAAACCAAAAGTTTTTAGGCCCATCGATTCATAAGCCATAGTACCTGCATAAGCAATCAAATCAGCCCAGCTGAGTTTATTGCCATACTTCTGCTTAAGTGGCCAGAGCAGACGTCGTGCTTTGTCTAGGTTTACGTTATCCGGCCAAGAGTTTATTGGTGCAAAGCGTTGATTGCCAGTACTGGCTCCTCCGCGACCATCAGCAATACGATACGTTCCGGCAGAATGCCAGGACATACGGATCATAAGACCGCCATAATGCCCCCAGTCTGCTGGCCACCATTCCTGACTTTCAGTCATCAGTGCATGCAGGTCCTTTTTGAACGTGGCAACGTCGAGTTTCTTGACCGCTTCCCGGTAGTTGAAATCTGCTCCCATTGGATTGGTTTTGTTATCATGTTGATGCAGAATATCGAGATTAAGTGCCTTAGGCCACCAGTCTGTGTTTGACTTACTGCTCTGTGTGATCCCACCATGCATCACCGGACATTTGTTTCCAGACATCATTTTCTCCTAATTATTTATTAAGTGTATATCGTGACTTTCTTTATCCTTGCTCATTCCTAATTAACAGTTTTAAATTTGATGTTTGGAGTATAGTGCGAAACAAGAATAACAAACAATTATCAACAATTATTATAATAAAAAAACGTAGTGGTAGTTTAGTTGACTAAGACCGGCTCTAAGTTTGCCGGCGAGTGCTAGGTTGAACATGCTTAATTCACGCAAATGATGGCTGATGTATAATCTTTTAAAAATAGACCAGATTTCTTCTTGCTTAAGAGGTAACTTCTGTGCAATAAACTTACTTTTTAAACAACCTGGTTTTGGTTGGTAAAGTACAATGTTAAGGATAATAATATTCCTGTGTTTAAGTAAACTATAAATATGAAACGATCCTGAGAAGATTTTATATTGCCAATCACCATGACCAATGAACCTGACTTGATTGACCCTGAAAATGAAAGAAACCATGCTATGATTAAAGGACTTGAGTCGT
>Ga0115005_10001985_pt1 | contig 16352 bp, 13 predicted proteins | sample ArcOceMetagenome_FD_87163 | JGI IMG/M metagenome (GOLD analysis project Ga0115005, IMG submission 87163) | Marine eukaryotic phytoplankton communities from Arctic Ocean - Arctic Ocean - Greenland ARC118M Metagenome | ecosystem: Environmental > Aquatic > Marine > Oceanic | place: Arctic Ocean... | reverse complement strand
TAGGAATTATTTTTAGTATTTGCATTTTAAATACAACAGGGTTTGCCTCAATATTGTTCGTTGCAGCTTTGGGTATAGCAAATGCCTTAGTATGGCCAGCCATTTGGCCGCTAACCTTAGAAGGGTTAGGTAAATTTACCAAAACAGCATCTGCCTTGTTAATTATGGCAATTTCAGGTGGAGCTATTATTCCACCATTATATGGAAGAATGGTCGATTCCAATACACATGAATTAATAACAGGAGGCATGCAACAAGCTGATGCAATTGCAACAGCATCAACAAGTAGTTATTGGATTTTAATTCCGTGCTACACTATGATTTTATTTTTTTCTATATGGGGATATAAAATTGGAAAAAAGTAAAAATCGAATTAAAAATTCAAATAATATAAAAATGTTGAAAAGTAATATAGATAAAGCAACAGGCTTCGAAAAAAGATTTGAAAATATTGGCACCGTAGTTTACGAAAATTCAACTATAGCATCCAAAGCCGTTGCTAAAGAAATAGCGTGTCTTATTAGAGAGAAACAAGCTCAAAAGCAACCTTGTATATTGGGATTGGCGACAGGATCTTCACCAAAAGGATTGTATGCAGAATTGGTGCGTTTACACAAGGAAGACTGTTTAAGTTTTAAAAACGTAATATCCTTCAATCTAGATGAATACTACCCGATGGAGCCAGACTCGGTAAACAGTTACGTGCGCTTTATGAAAGAACAATTATTTAATCATATAGATATATTGCCAGAAAACTATAATGTTCCGGATGGTTTATTGTCCAAAAAGAACATTGCTAGTTATTGCGATCAATATGAAGCCAAAATAAAAGCATTAGGAGGTATCGATTTACAGATTTTAGGTATTGGGGGAAATGGCCATATAGGTTTTAATGAATCCGGGTCTTTACAAAATTCGAAGACTAGGTTAGTAGCTCTAGACCATACAACCAGAGTTGCCGCGAGTGTTGACTTTGGTGGCTTAGAAAACACACCAAGAACAGCCATTACCTTAGGTGTAAAAAAAATAATGGAAGCTAAAAGAGTGATTCTTTTGGCTTGGGGAGAAAATAAATCAAATATTATGAAAGATTCAACAGAAGGCGAAGTAACTAACCGTGTACCGGCATCTTATTTACAAGAACATGACAATGCCACTTTTATTTTAGATCAAGCGGCAGCTTCAAAATTAACAAGAATAAATACACCTTGGCTTGTTGAAAAAATTGTTTGGACAGATAAACTTATCAGAAAAGCTGTATTAAGATTAGCGCTTTATTTAAAGAAACCTATTTTAATGTTAACAGATGCCGATTACATTGAAAACGGTATGAGCGACTTGTTGGCAGATTCTGGACCTGCTTATGATATTAATATCAAAATATTCAACAAACTACAAAATACAATTACGGGTTGGCCAGGAGGAAAACCAAATGCAGAAGATAGTAAACGACCAGAACGTGCAGAACCAGCAAAAAAGCGCGTGCTTATCTTTAGCCCGCATCCTGACGATGATATTATAAGTATGGGAGGAACGTTTAAAAGATTACATGAGCAGGGACATGAAGTACATATAGGCTATCAAACTTCAGGGAATATCGCTGTTGCAGATGATGAAGCACTTCGTTTTGCCAGTTTTGTATGCGATTACAATGAGAAATTTAGAATAGATAGTAAACAAGCTCTAGATATTTATGTTAAAGCAGTCACATTTCTAAAGAAAAAAAAATCTAGTGAAATAGATATTGAAGAAGTAAGATATATAAAAGGCTTGATTAGAAAAGGAGAAGCAAGGGCTACCTGCCATTTTATAGGTATTCCATATAAACAAATCCATTTTATGGAACTTCCATTTTATGAAACAGGTTCTATAAAAAAGAATCCAATTGGCATAACGGATGTAAAAATAACTTCAGATTTAATAGAAAAAATAAAACCACATCAAATCTATGCAGCTGGTGATTTAGCAGATCCACACGGTACTCATAAAGTATGCTTAGATGCCGTTTTTACAGCTGTAAAAGAACTGAAAAAAAATTTATTTATGAAAAATTGTTGGGTTTGGTTGTATAGAGGCGCATGGCAAGAATGGAGTATTGACGAGATAGAAATGGTAGTACCAATGAGTCCAGACCAAGTCTTAGAAAAACGAAAAGGTATTTTTAAGCACCAATCACAAAAAGATGGAGTTGTTTTTCAAGGTACCGATAGTAGAGAGTTTTGGCAACGTGCAGAAGACAGAAATAAAGAAACTGCTAGTATATATGATCAATTAGGGTTGTCGCATTATGCTGCTATGGAGGCTTTTGTGAGATGGCATTTTTTTGATGAAAATTAAATAAAGCTTCGTATTACTTTAAATCACTATACAAGATTGCCGATGCTAAAATTATAATTTTCTTTTATAGCTTCCCAAAGTTTCTCTGTTTTATTGTTGTAATTATTTTGAACCTTTTAACACTCAAATATTATCATTAAAAATAAGTTAATCAACTTTTTTAAATTTCATTCAATTATTTAAAAGTCAACAAAAAAAAAGGCATGTATTGATTTAATTAAAAAAAAACAGTTTTACTAAGTTTACAAAAACACTAAAAAAGAACTATTTTACCCCCGGGCTCATCAGAATCATTATGAGTAATAATTTTTCTATCTAAAAACAGCAAACTAGAGGTTTCCTTTGCAATTGAAGGAAGAAGAAATTTTTATTTAAAATTGGTAATTTGATTTTGTAATAAAAAGAAATTTAAGAGAGTACATAAAATTAAAAAGGTAGATTTAAATATCATTTTTAATTATTTAAAAACTTCATCGATAATTTTTCCTGTAGATGAGTTAGGAGCTTCAATTTGCAATAAATTAGCAATTGTTGGAGCAATATCAATTATATTATATTTCCTTTTTGATACACCTTTTTTGATTCCATTTCCATAAAAAATCAAAGGAATGTGTGTGTCATACGAATATCCAGAGCCGTGTGAGGTACCTGTTCTTCCTCCTATTAAAGTTGCAGGATACGGAATCATCATTACATCACCAGAAATTTTTTGATTATAACCATTTTGTAATGAATTCATTATTCCATCGGTAAATCTAGTTGTTTGCAATGTTTTAGCGGTTACAGCTTTGTAGATCCCTTCAAGAGCGACAACTTCTTCAACTAATTTTTCTGCTACTGTATTTTTATCTAAGCCTAAAGATTCAATTTCCTGTTTGTCTAAAAATATTTGATAATTTGAAATATTTTCTATCAATTTAATAGAGTTAAAATATTTTTTAGTGATTTCTAAAACAGACTGTCTAAATGTTTTAATATCAAAATAATGTGCAGGTATTTTTAAGGATTGTAAATATGCAGGTACATCAACAGCTGCATGATCTGCAGTTAAAAAAACTGCGTATTTATTTTGTCCAATTTGTTTATCCAAGAATGATAATAAATCAGCTAAATCTTTGTCTAAGCGTAGATAAGTGTCTTCAATTTCTTTTGATGCCGGTCCAAATTGATGTCCTATATAATCAGTAGATGAAAAGCTTACAGCTAAAAAATCAGTGAATTTACTCTTTCCTAAATTCTCGCCAATAATAGCGGCTTTCGCAAAGTCTGTTGTAAAAGAATTACCAGCAGGAATTCCTTTTAAAATATCAAAATTTCCGTTTGCTGCTTTTAAATTAGGAATATCATGAGGAAAAGAAGTTGCTGTTTCTCCTATAAATTTTCCTTCAAAAAGGTTATCATCATCAATACTATTCGTGTACGTATTTATATCATAAAGTGTATTCCAAGGAGTTTCTAAATAGTTATTTACCTTGCCAGAGCTATTAAAGTCTGTTACCCATTCAGGTAAATTTTCCATATAAAAAGTAGATGAAATCCATTGACCCTTTTTTTTACCATGAAACCAATAAGCAGCATTGGCTGTATGGCCTGCAGGTAAAATTGCAGATCTATCTTTTATGGCAATTCCTATAGTTTTTCCACTCATGTTTTGAGCTAAATGTAATTGATCTGTTACTGTTGTTGTGTACATTCTAAAAGGAGATTTTTTTCCTGCATCACTAATGTTTCCTGTGGTTCTATAGTTGCTGTCATCGACACAATAAATAGATTTTTTTAAGAATTTATCATACCAAAAATTGGAAATTATGCCGTGATTATCTGGCGTTGTTCCAGTATAAATAGAGGCATGTCCAACTGCTGTGTAAGTAGGTATGAGATTATAGTGTGCATTTTCGATAGAAAAACCATTTTTCAATAATCTTTTAAATCCTTTTTCACCATATCTATCAGAAAATCTGGTTAAATAATCATAACGCATTTGGTCAATAACAATACCAACAATAAGTTTTGGTTTTGGTTGTTTGGTTTCTCCTAATTTACACCCCATCAAAAAAACAAGAGAAAGCATTAAAAAAAAAGTAATATTTTTCATGATAAGTTAATATTTCGAGTATTACATCAAAAGTAATTAAATTTTGTTTTGATATCTCTAAATTTACACTCTATTCATGTAAATTTAATACTTTAGCATAAAATTAAATCTATGAATTACATAGAACATATCGGTAAATACTTTTTAATGCTTGTTCAGGTTTTTAAAAAACCTCAAAAAACTAAGGTTTTTTACGAATCTCTAATAAAAGAAATTGAAGAACTAGGTTTAAAATCTGTAGGTATTATTATGTTTATCTCCTTTTTTATTGGGGGGGTTATTGCATTGCAAACTGCACTAAATTTAGAAAGTCCTTTTATACCAAAATCATTAATAGGTTTTGCGGCAAAAAGATCTATTATTTTAGAATTTGCACCTACATTTTGTTCAATTATTTTGGCAGGAAAAGTAGGTTCGTACATTACATCTAGTATTGGTGCAATGCGTGTAACAGAGCAAATTGATGCATTAGAGGTTATGGGGATCAATTCCTTAAATTATTTAGTGCTTCCAAAAGTTCTTTCAACTGTTTTTTTCTATCCTTTTTTAATTATTTTAGCCATGATTTTAGGCATTTTTGGAGGATGGGTTACAGGTGTTTTATCGGGTTTATTTACCGGAACAGATTATATAATAGGAATTCAAACTACTTTTGACCCTTTTTTAATTACCTATGCAATGATTAAAACATTAGTTTTTGCATTTTTAATTGCCACAGTGCCATCTTATCATGGGTATTATGTAGAAGGAGGATCTATCGCAGTGGGTAAAGCAAGCACACAGGCTGTGGTTTGGACAATTATTTTAATTGTACTTGCCAATTATTTTTTAACCCAAATGTTACTAACTTAAATGATAGAAGTAAATAATTTACATAAAGGTTTTGGTGATGTTAAAGTTTTAAAAGGAATTACAACAACATTTCACCCAGGAAAAACAAGTCTTATTATTGGGCAAAGTGGCTCAGGTAAAACGGTATTTTTAAAAACTCTAATTGGTTTGCATGTCCCTGAAGAAGGAACGATCTCTTTTAATGGTAGCTTAAATACACAGTTTACGAACGAAGAGAAAAGGCAATGGAGACAAGAAATTGGAATGGTTTTTCAAGGAAGTGCATTATTTGATTCTCAAACAGTAGAAGAAAATGTAATGTTTCCTTTAAAAATGTTTACAGATCAATCACAGTCAGAAATGTTAGACAGAGTAAATTTCTCATTAAATAGAGTGAATTTAGAAAATTCTAATAAAAAATTACCAGCAGAATTATCAGGAGGTATGCAAAAAAGAGTTGCTATCGCTAGAGCAATTGTAATGAATCCAAAATATTTATTTTGTGATGAACCTAACTCTGGTCTAGATCCACAAACAGCGACTGTAATTGATAATTTAATTCAAGAAATTACGGATGAATTTAATATTACAACAGTAATTAATACACATGATATGAATTCTGTAATGGAAATAGGAGAAAAAATTATTTTTTTAAAGAATGGTGTAAAAGCTTGGGAAGGAAGTAGTGATGAGATATTTAAAACTGATAATGAGGCTGTTGTAGATTTCGTGTATTCTTCCAATTTGTTTAAAAAAGTAAGAGAGGCATATTTAAACGAAACTAAATGAAATTAAATGAAAAATAGGTTTGTTTAAAAGAATATAAAATATATATTTGCAGCCGCTTAAAAGCAAATTAAGACCTGGTAGCTCAGTTGGTAGAGCATCTCCCTTTTAAGGAGAGGGTCCTGGGTTCGAGCCCCAGCCCGGTCACATAGGAACTAAAAAAAAACTCTGCAATTTTGCAGAGTTTTTTGTTTTTTGTAACATCTTTTGTTTTTTAAAACAATATTTTTGTGAAGTTAAACTCTTTTACAAGTGAACAAAATAATATGTTTTATGATTATTTCAGGTCTTATTAGTGATTCAAAACAAGTGATTTTTGATTTTAATTCTAATTCAGATATTTCTGCTTGGAGCGTGGTTGATGATGTTGTTATGGGAGGAGAGTCTCAAGGAAATTTTAAATTGAATGAAATTGGAAACGGTCTTTATTTTGGTAAAGTTTCATTAGAAAATAATGGAGGCTTTTCTTCTTTAAGATTTAGGTTTAGTGAAAAAGATATATCTAATTATTCAAAAATTATTCTAAAGATTAAAGGAGATGGTAAAGACTATCAATTTAGGGTAAAAGACGATTATCTAAATCGTTATTCTTATATAAGTTCATTTTCAACAAACAAAGATTGGCAATTAATTGAAATTAGTTTATCTAAAATGTATCCAGCATTTAGAGGTAGAAAATTAAACATGTCAAAATTCTCATCAAAGGTTATTGAAGAAATTGCTTTTCTTATTGGAAATAAGAGGAATGAGTCTTTTAAGATTGAAATTGATAAAATTTATTTAGAAGAATAAATCAAATCACTTTTTTGTATCTTTCACAAGTTCTTGAAAGAAAAATATGGAGGAAGACAATACAAAGGAAATTGCAGTAGAGCAATCTAAAAATGAAGTTAAAAGTGAAGCGAAGGGGTTGTTTTTAAGTGTTAAAAAATATTTAAAAGAACTTTTAGATTTCAGAGACGATACAGATCATGAAGCCACAATAGAGGCTATTAAAGCCGATATTTCTTTTAAAGGTGCAACTGCTTGGATTTTAATTTTTGCGATATTTGTGGCGTCAATAGGGCTAAATGCAAACTCAACGGCAGTAGTAATTGGGGCGATGTTAATTTCACCGTTAATGGGTCCAATTTTAGGAATTGGGATGTCTTTTGCGTTGAATGATTTTTTAACGTTCAAAAAATCATTGATCAATTTAGGAACAATGATTGCCCTAAGTCTAATAGCGTCTTTTTTGTTCTTTTATTTTTTTCCTTTAAGCCAAGATAATTCAGAATTATTAGGACGAGTAAGTCCAGACATTCGAGATGTTTTAATTGCCTTTTTTGGTGGTTTAGCTTTAATGGTAGCCAGAACTAAAAAAGGGACTGTTGCATCTGTTATTTTTGGTGTTGCCATTGCAACAGCACTAATGCCGCCTTTATGTACTGCTGGATACGGTCTTGCAATAGGTAATTTTAAGTATTTTTGGGGGGCAATGTATTTGTTTACCATCAACACTATTTTTATTGCATTAGCAACCTTCTTAGTCTTAAAATTGTTAAGTTTTCCAATGCATAAATATGCAAATGCAGCCAAAAGAAAACGGTATGCAACGATAGCTTCTATTGTAGGTTTATTGGTTATGATTCCGGCGATATTTACATTTATTAATGTGTTTAAAGAAAGTAGAATTAATAATCAAATTGAGATTTTTATTAAAACTGAAGTTAAAAGTAACCCTTCTTTAACTTTGATAGATTATGAGCAAAATCTTAAAAGAAAAACGTTGAAACTTAATTTTTTCAATGAAATAACAGATGCTACCTATAACGATTTGAGCAATGAAATAAATAGTAATGTTTCTTATAATAATTTAAAAGATTTTAAGTTAGAAATAAAAGGGAGTGATACTAAAAGTTTTGAATTGATTACAACGGCTTATAAAGAAAAACGGGAGGAGCTGCAGGAGAGTAAGAATATTATAAATGGTTTGCAAAAACAGATCGCTAGTTTACAGGAAACAATTTCTATACTAAATACAAGAATTGAGCAAGATGCTTTAAATAAGAATCAAAAGGTAATTGCTTTTAGTAGAATTGCTAAAGATGCAAAAATTAGATATGCAGATATTGAAGCAATCGGTTTTGCGAATTTTTTATCATCAAAAGATTTTCTTAAGATAGATACAATTCCTGTCGTTACGATTAAGTGGAATTTAAAATTAATGGATAGTATCATCAACCCAAAAGAAATAGAACTAAGAGCTTGGCTTCAAAAAGAAATGGAATTAGATACGCTTTTTATTAAGAGAGAAAAATAAAAAAAGAGCATCCAATAGGATGCTCTTTTAAGTTTCTTATGAATTGATTTTTTTTACTTCTACATTTTGATTGAATAAATATACTTTTTTATTATTCATATTTAAACATTCAAATCGGGTTCGACGTTTGTTTCCTCTTTTGTAAATGGTGTTTTTGAACTCAAAGAAGTTGCCAAGAGTAATTTCAAAGATAAAATTCTTTCCTGTTTCTGCTTCATTTCCTTTTAGGACTAAAGATAGGTTTACATCAGCATCTGTGCTTGCTTTTGGATTTTTTAAGTATGTAGCTAAAAAAGGTAATATTTTATTTGGATAAATTTCTGGTCGCAAAAACGGCAACATTAAATGTTGAAATATCATTTTCCATTCTTTACCATGAGGCTGCACTCTTCCAAATTTTTGATGTGTCACATGATGTGCAATTTCATGAACCAAAGTCAATAAAAATTGATGTTCGTTCAGATTATTGTTGACTGTAATTTGAAATCTACCATCTGCAAGTTTTCTAAAATCACCATGTTTTGTTTGCCTTTGATTAACGATTATTAAATCAAAAGAATGTTCATCAATCAAAAATTGAACAAAAGGAATTGCTTTTAGTGGAATAAAGTGTTTATATTCTGTATTCAACAAGTTTAAGGAGTTGTAGATGAAACTTGTAAAACTTTACCATTATACAGCTTATTTCCTGTTAAAGAGAAATCATGAATATAGCTCGCCATTTCTTCGGCAGAAATGGGTGCTTTGTAATCAGGAAAAGCTTCTTCTAACATTTCTGTTTGCACAGCTCCAAGTGCTAAAACATTAAATGCAATTTGTTGTTCTTTGTATTCTTCAGCTAATAATTCAGACAAAGTTATTACCGCTCCTTTTGCAGATGAGTATGCCGCTAAACCAGGAAATTTCATACTTCCTTGAATACCGCCCATAGAACTTATAGTTACAACATGACTCCCTTTTTGTAAAAACGGAATTAAATTTTTTGTCAATTCGGCTACTCCAAAAACATTTACTTTATAGACTTCTAGAAAATCACGAGATGTTAAATCAGTAAAAGGTTTGTTAATGAGTTTTCCGGCATTATTGATTAAAATATCAACTTTTTTCCAATTATTTTTGACGAAATCGGTTACTTTTTCGATGTCAGAATTATTAGAAAGATCAACAGAAAGTACAGAAATATTTTTATGATTTATGGCTGATAAAGGTCTTGTGTTTCTAGAAATGGCTAAAACTTTATGTCCGTTATTGGCAAACATTTTTGCTAGTTCAAAACCGATTCCTCTACTTGTTCCTGTAATAATAATATGTTTACTCATTTTTGTTTTCTTTTATATTATCCTAATTTTCAAAAGTATCCTGAATATTTTTCCATTTTTCTTTTAAAACATCATTTTTAATTCCTTCTTCTTGCTCGTTTGCAATTTTTTGAGTGTATTCTATTCGATCTTTTAACATTGGATGATTACTTAGGTAAGTTGGGATGTCAATTTGAGATTCTTCTTCTAATATTTCAAATAATTGAGGCATCCCATCCATGTCTAACTTGTTTCTTCTCATAATTTCCAAACCAAAAATATCAGCCTCTTTTTCTAAGTTTCTGGCATAGGATAGCTGAGAAAACAAATGTGCGTTGTCTGCTAATAAAGCCGTAGCTCCATTAACATCTCCAAATAATATCGAAACAAAAATTGCTCCAGACATGTTTTTAGACATATTTTTTAAGACATGTCTGTTTTCTATATGAGAAACTTCATGACCAATCAAAGCAGATAGTTGAGATTCATTTTCGATTTTTTCTAATAAAGCAGAGAATATAACTATTTTCCCGCCAGAAAGGGCAAAAGCATTGAGTTCATCACTATCAATAACATACGTTTTTAAAGGAAACACACTATTCATACTCATTGTATCAACAAAATCTTGTAGTTTTTCAGATTTTTCATCATTTATATCTAAGCTTGTAGAAAGAACCTTAAAAACATAATCGCCAAAACTAATTACACTTTTTTCATTTAAACTAGTAACAAAGTTTGTCGTTACTGAAGGAATTACATAAAAATACATTCCCAATGCAATGCCAATAATAAACAATAACAAATAAGAGATAGACCTGTTTATAGTTTTATGTAATATAATATCTACTTTATTATTTAAACTATTGTGTTCACTTGTATTTATATAGTTGATAAAAGTTGGGTCATTACTTTCAATTTTTTGAAAAGGGAAATGATCCCCAAAGTTAAACGATACCAGTCCTTTTGTATAAACATCTGCTTTTTTTATTTTGGAGATATTCCAAGAAATAAGTATTTCTTTACTAAACTCATCTTTATAAGAGATCTTCCAGCTTAAAGAGCTTGGGGAAACGAACGCTTGATGAGTTTTCGAAGATATTCCGTCAAAATATTGTACTTGAAAAGTCATTTTTTAAAGTAAATCAAAATCTAAAAAGTCTAAGAAATCATCACCAGAAGCATCTTTATAATTGTCATAAGATACTTGTTGAATAATTTCTGTGTCTAACCCTTCCTCAATTTCTATAAATCTGAAGATAAATTTTAGAGTTCTAACCGCTACCCAAGGAGTTGCTAGTCCAAAAGTAAAAAATATCAAAAAGAAATTTATGATAACCAATTCAAAAATATCCCCGGCTTTCATATTGAATTTAAAATTTACTGATTTTCCATTTTGAGTAATAGTAGTATTGTCAACATAAAATTGCATTAGATTTTTATAATACCAAAAGCCATATATACCAATGGTAATATAGAAAAGAAATATAAATTTCAGATTAATCCATAATAAATCGCCTCCTTTTCCTTTAAAATCAAAAGATAAATCACCAAAAGATAAATGACTTAAAATATATTTTCGAACATCTACTTGAAACCAAGAGCCATAAATACCTAAAGTAACAATAGTTAATAGAATTCCTTTTATAAATAGCCAGAACAGTTCCATTCTATCGCCTAAATACTTAAAGTGAATACCTTTCCAAGAACTTCTTGAAGCTCTGTATCGAATGGCTCCGTGAATAGCAAATGGGATAATAAAAATAAAGAAAAGGTAAAATATTCCAATAGCAGAAAACATAACAGTTCCGTTTCCTGTCTGAGTTGCATAAATTAAGAATGCATATAGAATAATAATGATTACGTATATTTTTATGAACCCCTTAAAAACTTCTTTTCCCGTAGCATGAAATGAAAACCTTGTTTTGTCTAATTCACTAGATTGATAATGATATTTTAGCATTTCTACTTTTGCCCATGGATAGTATAGTCCTAAAGACAATATAGTTAGAATTATATTTTTAAAATAAATGATTCCGAATTCAGAGCCTTTGCCTAAATATTTAAATCGTTTTTTTTCGGGAGAGTTTTGAGAAATAATTTCCATTGTTTTTTTTAAATTAAGTATTCAAAAGTGCAATTTTATTTTGGTTTTTACAAGTGGTAGCGATATTGTTATATAAAAATTAATACATTTACAATACTAAAATGATATCTAATGAAAAAGTTAATTTTTATTTTTTTTGCTTTACTAATAATTAGCACTGTACAATCTCAAACTACTTATATTTTATGTGGAAAACTGATTGATACAAAATCAGGAAAAATCAATACAAAAAAGACAATTGTAGTTAGGGAAAATAAAATTATTGATGTAATGGATGGTTACGTAATGCCAAAATCTGGAATTTCAATTGACTTGCGTGACAAGGTAGTAATGGCGGGTTTAATTGATATGCACGTACATTTAGAAATGGAGTATGATAATAAAGCGAGAATTAAAAAATATATTTTAAACGAAGCAGATGTTGCTTATAATTCTGTAAAATTTGCTGAGTTAACTTTAAAAAATGGTTTTACAACGGTTAGAGATTTAGGGGGTTCAGGTGTAAATATTTCTTTAAGAAATGCCATAAATGCAGGTAAAATTCCTGGCCCAAGAGTTTTTACGGCTGGTAAATCTCTCGCAACAACAGGTGGTCATGCAGATCCAACAAACGGAAGTAGTAGAGCGTTAATTGGTAATCCTGGTCCAAAAGAAGGGGTTGTTAATTCTGTTGAGGATGCAAAAAAGGCTGTTAGACAACGTTATAAAAATGGCGCAGATTGCATTAAAATTACCGCAACCGGCGGTGTTTTAAGTGTTGCAAAATCTGGTGACAATCCACAATTTACAATTGAGGAAATAAAAGCAATTTGTGACACCGCAAAAGATTATGGAATGCATGTTGCTGCTCACGCGCATGGAGATGAAGGAATGCAAAGAGCAATTATAGGTGGTGTAAAAACTATTGAACATGGCACATACATGAGTGATGAAACTATGGAACTCATGAAAAAATATGATGCTTATTTAGTGCCTACAATTACAGCCGGTAAGGAAGTCGCTAAAAAAGCTAAAGTGAAAGGTTTTTATCCAGATATCGTAGTGCCAAAAGCGTTAGCTGTAGGACCTCAAATTCAAGGAACTTTTGCAAAAGCGTATAAAAAAGGAGTAGGTATTGCTTTTGGAACAGATGCAGGTGTTTTTAAACACGGAGTTAATGGAAAAGAGTTTGGTTTTATGGTTGAAGCAGGAATGCCAGCGATAGAAACTATTCAGTCGGCAACAATTACCAATGCAATGTTATTAAAAATGGAAAATGAAATAGGACAAGTTAAAAAAGGTTTTTTTGCTGATATTATTGCTGTTAACGAAGATCCTACTATGAATATTGAGACAATGGAAAATATTGTTTTTGTGATGAAAAACGGAGTTATTTATAAAAATTAGAACTCTTTTCGTAAATAACCTCCTGCCAGCTTAAAATTACCATGTTTTATTACAGGTTTCCATTTAGTTATTTATAATTTTGAAAAATTTATTGAAAAAGAAAAATTAGAATTTAATCTGCGTAGTGATAGTATAATAAATCAGTTTACTCTTTGAAAGAAAATAGAACTCTTGAATATTTTTTATAGATTTGAAATAATTATTTAAAATCCAATATTTAGAAATAGAGGGCCAAAGCTTTTTTATAGATTCCTGTTTTGATAGTAATTATAGTTTAAATTTAGTCAAAAGTAATGTGTTGATATGCTCCGATGTCGGGATTTATAGTTCTATCGACTCCTAAAATATCGATTGAAAAAAAAGTTGTTTTTGCTTTGTTAATGGCATCAGTATCTTGACCAATAATAAAATCTTCATTTTGAGAATCTCGAAAATTAGAATTTCCATTTAAAATAATATTTTGATAAAAAGAATTTGTAAAATCTAATTCAGTATTATCATCATAATAGTTATTTGTGTCATTAAACTGAATCATGCAATTACTAATATTGTAGTTAAAGACTCCTCCGCTATCGACTTTGTCTAAGATAAACTCAATATTATTGTTTCCATCAAAAATACAGTTGGTGAAATTAGCAGCATATAAACTTCTGGTTTCAATAATTTCTTGCCCATTATTATCTACATAAGTAAAGAAATTATTTACCAGAACGGCTGGTAATTGTCTAATTCCATTGTTCCAAAAGTTAGCAAAAGTACTGTGTGTGAAATTATAAGTTCCTCCAATAGTTGCCGCTAAAGAAGCTTCACCTGCGGAACCAATAACCACATTATGAGCTTCAATATTTGTTTCTCTGGCAAGAATTCCAAAGTTTGAATGATTGTAAATTTCTGAGTTTTCCAATTTTAAAGTTGGAGTAGAAGCAGAACCAATACTGTCAATCAGAATTCCAATAATTCCGTTTTTAATTTGTGCGTGATAAATTTCATTGTTTTTACTGCCTGCACGCATCCAAATTGTACCCCATTGTCCTGGAATTTTACTAAAACTAGATTCTAGTCTATCACCTTCAAAAACTACTTTTTCCGCCAAAGTTCCATTTACTTTTAAGGTAGCTTTATTATCAATAATTAAACCTGAATTATTATGAAAATATACCTTTGCTCCAGCTTCAATGGTCAATGTTTTGTTACCTGGAACAGCAGCATACCCATAAATGACTGTTGGTTTTAAGTTGGTAATGGTAAGTTCAGCATCAGTTAAAAATCGACCTTTTATGTTTGTAGCTTGGCCATCGATAGTTAAACTATCAATTTTCATGGTAATTGGATTTTTTCCAGGATAAATAAAATTAGCATCTTGGACTAAAGTTACCAAATCTATATCTTGCTGATTTGAGCCAGTATCAAATAAAATTCTATCTGTATATAAAGGATCTGTGGCATTATTTGCATTGATAGTCGTTTCAATGAATACAAAGATGCTATCTTTTGCTAAAATATCAATATCAGTAAAGTTCTTACCTGGGATCCCGTCAACATTTAATCTATAGTTAGATGAAATTCCTTTTTCTAGTGCAATCTCTGGAATAGTGATCGATTTATTCCCTCTATTATATACTCTTAGATTGTAAGTTGATGAGCCAATATTGGTAAAAACGGTATCTAAAAAAATAGTATCTTGAGAAAACTCTAAACTCCCAAAATTAGGAATTGTTGAAAAATCTTTTTTACAAGAGCTTGCAGCAATTAAGGCAAAACAGATAAGAAAACTAATAAAATAACGCATAAATGAATTTTGTATAAAAATAGAACTTTAAAATGATTCGTTTATTATTTTTTAATTAATTTGATTTCAAATAATTTACCCCAATTTTTTCCGGTAACAAAAAGCCTATTGTTTTTAGCATCAAATGCAATTCCATTTAAAACGTCGTCCTGTACTTCCAGTTTTTGAGTTTTTTCCATCTCTTTTACTAAATTAGTTAAATTTATGATTCCTTCAACAGAGCCATTCTCAGGATTTATAATAGCAATCAAAGGTTTTTGCCAATAATTAGCATAAATTTTTCCATTAACCCATTCTAATTCATTTAAACTTTTTAAAGACACTTTATTCGTGTATGCTTGAATAAAACGTTTCTCTTTTTGATTTTCCCGGTTTAGAAACCAAATTCTATTAGAACCGTCAGATTTTATTAATTCGGTATCATTATGAGTTAAACCCCAACCTTCTTTGCTTTTATTGTAGCTGAATTCTTTTTCTTGTTTAAAAGTTTCTAAATCATACACAAATCCTTTTTTAGCTTGCCACGTTAGCCAATAAATTTTGTTGTTTAAAATGGTCATGCCTTCACCAAAATATTTTTTATCCAAATCTATCTTTTGCAAAACTTTCCCCGTTTTAATAGCAACCTTTCTTAGGGAGGATTTTCCATAATGTCCTGTAGTTTCATATAAAAAACCATTATAATATTCTAAACCTTGTGTGTATGCTTTTGTATCATGAGGAAAAGTGTTGATGATTTGATAATTGTATAAAACAGGTTTTTTCTCAGTAAAAACTTCAAAAGAATTATTTTTCTTTTTTGTTTTTCCAGGATAAAAAGCCAAAGCAGAAACTACCTGTTTCCCAACACCAAAATCAGCAGTGTTTATGCTCACTGAATTTCCATCAGTAAAAATTTCTTTACCATTTATAAAAAACTGAATTTTGTCTATAGGTTTATTATTCTTTTCTTTTAAAGTAATCGTAACTGAAGAATTTAAGGTAGTTTTCTTGGCAACTTCTAAAGTAAATTTATAATCGTCATTACAAGAAGTAAAAAATAAAGTGGCTAAAAAGGAAATAAGAACAGCAATTTTCTTCATTATATTTGTTTTGTGTTTTTGTTTAAAGATATAAAAATGAGGTATGTTAACTCCTTTTTATGGTAAAGTTAATCGGTTTTTGATTTAAATTCTTTGAAAGATCAAATAAACACAAATTTTTATTTGTAAATTAAAAAATAAGGTTAAATTTGCATCCTCTAAATAGGAATGTATTTTCATTTAGAGACTTAAGTAAATACTTACCAAATTTACTTATTACAAACATAACATTAAAGAATTAAAATATTATAAAATGAAAAAAGGAATTCATCCAGAAAATTACAGAATGGTAGCTTTTAAAGACATGTCTAATGAAGATGTCTTTTTAACACGTTCTACTGT
>Ga0115005_10001984_pt1 | contig 16358 bp, 9 predicted proteins | sample ArcOceMetagenome_FD_87163 | JGI IMG/M metagenome (GOLD analysis project Ga0115005, IMG submission 87163) | Marine eukaryotic phytoplankton communities from Arctic Ocean - Arctic Ocean - Greenland ARC118M Metagenome | ecosystem: Environmental > Aquatic > Marine > Oceanic | place: Arctic Ocean... | reverse complement strand
CGGGAGCAGTGATTCTTGCCATCTACAATAATGCGGATTGGGACAAGGCAGTGAGGAAGAATAGAAAGATGGCAGGTACCATTGAATCATCGAAACTTGGCTGTGAGGATACAAAGAAAAGCATGTTCAATAATCGATTGGAATCATCGATTGTTTTGATTTAATGGATAAATTCACTTAAAAACATTATTAAAATTAGGGAAACATAGGCTACACGTATTTAATACACTTACGTGTATCTCCTGAAATAGTTATTTTCTTAAAGACTTATTACTACGCTCGCTTCTGGAACCCTACTTTATTTATTATTAAACTTGACAACGCAACGAAGATTCAAACAAACAGTCATAAACGTTCGAGGAGTACGAAGTCTGGACATTCTCACAGGATAGTCTCATCCAATTGAATTGATGCGAATTATGGCGAGATATCAAACTATGCCCATCCATGCAAAATATCACTACAGTAGCATTGTATGCAATCAACTTCCAGACAATAATCTGTTGGCTGCATGTTCAACATTATTATCTGCCTCCCTCAGAGCCATAACAACCACATCTCTCTCAAATCCCATTGCAGTCAATTGTTCAATATTCTCGGGAGAGGGCGGCTGCGCAGCTGGCATGGGTTCAAATTGTGGTACTACCGGTGGTGGTACTGCGGGTGGTGGCGCACCGGCGTTGTTGTTTACATTTCTTTGCATGGCAGCACCAGTACCAGTACCACTGCCGCGCGTACGCGTACTTCTTTGGTGGGAGATGTAAGAGGGTGCATGCGAAAGATCTTCCAACCCAGTCGCCTTTGCCATATTATGAACGACATTGTAAATTGGTTGAGGAATAGATGGTTCCCACCGTCCGTATGGCGTCTTTTCCGAAATAGATAGTACCCCCGAAATATATCCTGCTAGAAAGGGGATCAAAGACTGATATCCGTGATGGAAGATGAGTTGTAAAGCGAATAGATGCGTCAATGCCTTTTCCGAAAAATTAAATCCAAGCACGGAGACAAAATTCGGGTATAGCCTCGGAGTGAATTTATGATAGAGATACAATAGTGCACCGATGACGGGGTAGGGGCCTGTGGCCAGGTATCGATCCGATAGAAAGAAGCACTGAAAAAAAGTCGCGAGAAACAAACTTTTGCACAAAAAAACCGCAATTTTTACAGTGCCAAATTCTCTTTCAAATCTTTTGAAGAGAGGCACCAACACTGCCAAACCCATGAGCATCTCACCAAAGGTTTGGAAAGAGAGAGAGTAGAGAAATAATCGGTAGAATTCCCTGTGTTCTACGAGATCCTCAAGATCTAGTGCAATTAGGTCCTGGTTGTTTTTGAGAATGACAAAGAATCCAATTGTCTTGAAGCATGCAAGTTTTGCTAATGGGGCTCCTTGGAACCACCCAAGGCGTTTATAAGTTGTATTGGGGCTATTCATGTTGTTTGATTTCCAACAACTGATGCGTATTTGTTGTTGTTGCAAGTGCTGTCAAGTGTGTAGTTGTGTTTTTGGGTGTATTGAGTGTTCATTGTCATTGTCTGTATGATACATAGTGTTTTTTGTGTGTTCATGAAAGGGGCGCAAAATACACCCCCCCCGACGAAAGCATAATTGTAAAATTCAAATTGCAATTCGCGTTTTTTCTCAAAGAAGTTCGCAATGAAATCTTTGAATGCGAATTTACATATCATAAAATGAAAAATCTGTCACTATGGTCAAATTCAGTAGATTTAATGGATGGGTTGCACTCGTTGCCTTTTCTTGTGTAGTTCTTGGTACCCTTGTCCAGGATTGTAAGTCTATTTGCCACATGCTGTAATCATGTCTGCCTGCAGATGCGGGTGTACCATCAGCAGGTATTACGTATTACGGGTGTATTGTTTCATTTGCAAGGAATGGGCATGTAATTAGATTGTTTACTATTATGGCGGATTGATTCGTCTAATGATTCTGGGGCTAACTTCTTTCTTTGTAACCTCCAATACTTTACAATCAATAGTCCCCCAGTCAGTGCGTGGACCAAAGGAAAACTACATCATTTCTTGTTGCGCGATCGCAATATTTTTCGGCTTCCTAGCTATGAACATGTACTTCTTTTTTGAGAACCACATCGGAACAACGATGGAATCCATGAAAGCCGCCGCTGTTTGTGGCTTATGGGCTGCTGGTATTGCAATCATCCAGAACCCATCAAACGGACTGGCAGTCGAAGAAGTGGCCAAGCAGATCGTAATAAGAAATACCAACCTGTACTTCTTTTCCTGGGCGTCGTTCATCACTTCTGCCTACCTTATTACATCTATCGGTCAGGATCACGACGTCGTCAACGTCCGAGCCGTCCCATCGAAACTCATGAAGTGGTACATGCTCCTCGTTTGTAGCATCGTTGTACTCGGTATCAGTAGCAGGCTTAAGGGCCTAACATGTTCTACGAGCTTTGGCTTTGAAGAGGAGAAATGTAGAAGGACAGATTATGCGATTGGTTTTGGAGTAATAACCGCTGCACTTGCTGTCATTCCAATCACTCTTGCACACTTAGGATGGATGAAGGCTTTTATTGAAGCACCAATCGCAGTTATTGTTCTTGCATTCTACTCTGTTGGCGTTGGTAAGTTCGCTTCAAGACCAGCCAATGTATACAATCACATAAGTTATATGTGAGTGCTGAATACTCAATCATATGCCCACTTTTTTGACAGCCGTAATCACAGATAATGTTCATGGACCTGCTAGTAATATTGGAAACTTGTACTTTGCATCTTGGATTGGTTTTATCCTTTCCGTTATCTTGGCTTTCTCAAGCATGAAAGAAATGTGTGTCCCTGAGGAAACACCCGATCCAGAATCTGAATCAAACATCGGCGAGTCCGAAAAGGGCGAGGGAGAGAATGTTGTCCGTAATGTTGACGTGGAAGACGAAAGTGGCGAAGCTTAAGTTATGATGAAACATCGATCGAGGCCGAAGGCGCTGTATATGTTTTATTGATTTGCTTTCTATATCTGTATAATGTGGCTATTTGTACGTTCTTATTAGTATTCTAGATGTGTAATGGATAATCCGAAATAGTTAAACACCATCGATGCGGCACTTTTCAGGGTTGCAGAGAGATTTGTAAATAATTAGAATTTAGGGAACTATCCCACAAACATCATCTGCATCCACTTCCACAGGTCCAAGCATTTCTAAAACGTGAAATGAGAATATTACCATCGCAAAGGCGCCAACAATATCTTGAAAGGCAGTTCCGAGAAGACTGCCCCATTTTCCGGCATCTTGGTGAAATATGAATGTGAAAACCAGTGGGGCCAGGGTTCCAGTGAGCCCCGATGTTAAAACACAAACAAAATTTGCAACAAATATGACAAATCCGAACCCATAATCAAACCCGCTAGCTTGAAATGCGATGAGACCTATTAATAATCCCATTCCCAAACCAAGGATTGCTGCTACTTTGATCTCAGTCAACAGCCACTTTAAATAGTTTTCTTTTGTTACGTGCAGATGTGAGATTGCTCGAGTAGCCAAGGAACCAGCTTGAAGTCCTACAAAAAAATATGCCAATGCGTTAGGAATGATCCACAAATGCCAATAGAATGAGAGATAGATTATAAAAAGCTCACGAGTACGCACCACAATTACCAGAGATTGCGCTCGATAAGGGCAAGAACGCCATCAACAATTGATATCGGCTGCGTCCAATCAATGCACAGAGCCTACCACTTCCACCGGATATCATTAATAGTACTGGGATCTCTATGACGATAGTAATTATCAGCGGTAGACACCGATCAGATATTGCTGTAATATCAGCAGCAGTGAGATTGATTTTGAACACTTTGAGACATGGCATTCCAATGCTTTGACACTCATTCACTTACCACGAGAAAGGGCAGGGCTTGAAGAATATTTGTCACAGTCGTTGATTTCTGCTTGGAAATCAGCTGTGCTCATGGACCGAACAGAACTAAAGACCGAGTCCACCATATCATCCACCATAGATCCACGAGTATCCTCCGTTTTTGCTTTCAAAAGTGGCTGGCTTTCCATATCTGCGGAACCATAATTTGAGAAAAAATCTCCATCACCGAGACCAGTGAGATTAGAACCGGGATTTGTATGAATTTGAGGATCAAAGTCTGACACAAAGAATTGGCTTCCTCGATTCGAGGATGCGCCGGTGTCATTGTATTTGCAATAGTCAAAATCGTCGACAAAACTTGGAATATTTGGCGTCGTTTGAGACCGACGGTGTCCTTTGGATGACGTTCTCCCCGATGAGGCGACTTTGATCATACCCGGTCGTATTATCCGATTGGGGAGATTATAGGATTCCATGGAAGAGTTAACATCTTTCGACGCGACAACCAAAGATTCTAAACAGATTTCTTCATTAGATTGAGACCTTTTTGCTTTTTTGTCATGTTCATGCCACTTCAATCCCTCCGGCATATCCTCATCCTCATTCTCATCCACGTTGGACCACTTCTCTTCACCATCTAGATTGTTTAAACTACACGTAGTATGCCCACCTATAGCCGCAGGCTTTCGATCTGAAATATCACTCCTTTCAACACTCGCATCACTCTGATTTACCACAACACTTGCATTACTAGCTGACAACGCAAAGGTTTCTACCGGCAGTTTTGACAATCGCGCAACATTTGACATGGGCGATTCTACGGTCGCTGTCGTGTCACCCCCCTGACTTCTCGTATTATGAGAGCTGTCCGCACCACCGCTCATATCGGATCCTTGCACTGTAGTGTGGGTCTGATCAAAAGAAGTGTGGGACGTTCCAGATATATCCGGCAGATGCCGTTCATCCCGTACCGACCGCGGCGGCATATTTCCGACGCTAGCATAATCCAGTTCCGTCATTTCCAGAATCTCAGCCTCGGTCAGTTGCGCCAACCTCGGCAAATCATTCCCTGCACCAACTTCATCATCTACGCCCATACCCACACCCAGGCCGTTCCTCTGACTATCTATAGTAGGACTGACACCAACGTCTGTAATGTCCACACGGGAGGAAACAACAGGCGAAAGTTCTGAATGATCATGATCATGCCCTGCCTCCATGGATACATTGGTGCCATCATCCCTCAAATTTATCATTGAACGTGTACCCCCCATCGCTTCTGGATGAATGGTCATTGCATTTTCCCTATTTTCGGAAATAGAAATACCTGTATGTCCACCACCAGCCGAAGCAGCAGCAGCAGCCATAATCTGCTCCTGCGGGTCGTCATGGTCATGCGGTGCATCTCCCTTTTTCGAAACGACCACTCCATCCTTTAAAAACCGCTCCATGGTGAATCCCAGGGGAGACGCTGGTTTCTCATCGTTAGTACCGGTAAGTTCTTGCTGATCATGTCCATGGTCGTGTCCATGTCCATCACGATCACCATTTTGATCCTCAATCACATCCCCATTCTCTATAATATCATTTTTATTCCTCGCCATTCCAACTGCAACTCCATCCTGTCCACTTTCCCCAACATTCACATCCACATCCGCATCCACATCGATACCCACATCGACATCCAACTGCAACTCCATCCCTCTAATACTAGTATTCGCAATGGAATCATCACTATTCACCCTGGCAATATCGGCCTCTTCAAATTTTTGATCCTCCTCCTCCCACTCCCTCTTCATCGCCAGCTGCTGCTTCAGCTTAGCTTTCTCACGTTCCAGACGGGCCTGCCTCTCCCTCTCAATCAGCTGCTCGCGGGCAGTCTGTTCCGACGGTCGGGGTGGAGGGGGAGGTGGTATGTGATGATAATGATCGTGTGCGTCGGAGGGGACGTTTTCGTGATTGTGATCGTTGTCATTTGGGTCATGGTCGAGGTCATGTTCGTGATCGGTGGTATCGTTATCTCCCAGATCGATGGATACGGGTCGGGTGATGGGTGGAATGTTGGTGTATTGGTCCATCATGTCTATCATGTTCATGTTGATATCCATATCCATATCCATGTCGATATTTAAGTCGTCGTCGTCGTCTGTATCGCTATCGCTGCTAGTGCGTGTACGTATGATATTGCTGCCTTGTATCCGAAAAGCATCATGGGCAGGAGAGGCAGCAGCTGCTTCGTGGTTGTCATTTCGTTCCGGAGGATATTCATTGGTGGACTTCATATTCATCAATACTATAGTCGTAGATAGCTAGCTGACCAAATAAAGTATGTTTGTTCACGTCACACGTACTGTAGGCAGATGATGATAGTGAATGCAGATACAAATATATAGATTGATTTCCTGGACAAAGAGTACAGGGGGTACGTCAGAAGCAATCTAATTGTATTTCTTTTCTTGATAACAAACAAACAAACAAAACTGTCAATTCCTTTCATCAATCAAAGATCAAAGATTTTGGATTGTCTGTCATGATGGAGTATGATTTACAGTCATTTGACTTTTGACGGAAGAGCTGTCTTCTCTCTCTTTTCCTCTCTTCCTCTTCTTTCTACCCGTCTTCAAGATTTTCAACTCGCTCGATCATCGTGACGTCACAAAAGTGTCACATCATCCTCAATCCTCTCTCCTGTTTCATATTGACATTTTCAATTTCTGTCTGTTGAAACTTGGTTGAAACGTATTTATGTGAAAAATCACAACTTCAAACGTTGGGTTTGAAAAACACGACGACAGAGAGACAAATAAATCCAAGACCGCTCCCCTGGGCCTACCAATACCACTAATTTGTTGCAATAATGATGCCCAGCTAGCTCCAGTCTCCAGTTTCCAGTCAACCAACAAGAAAGATATCAATAATATATCAATCCTCCACAACTGGTAAAACCACAGGTACTCCTATCATTTGAACAACCTCTCCAACCCCGATCAATACCCAAGCCACCCTCACCACGACTAATCCCAGGATGAGTAGTCGCAACATCGGCCTCCACCAAGAACACCCAAACAACGACGAAGACGCCGCCCCACAAAGCAAAAGAATCAGCACCTCCGACCGATCGATAAGCTCCCGCCTCAACCGGAACGAGATCGTCAAACCCCCCGGACCCCTAGGGGCATTCCGATTCGCATGCGGGAAATTCATCAACCACCCCTTTTCCGAGCACTTTATCACATTCATCATCTTTTGCAATACCGTCTTGCTGGTACTGAGCACCTTCGATTTCGTCCAGGATGATTCACAGTGGCAGACTGTGGTGAATGTTTTGGATTATACCTTTTTAGGGATTTTCACGGTGGAATCCGCCCTGCAGCTTATTTACTATGATGTGAAACTATTCCGGAATAGATGGTTGGCGTTTGATCTCGTACTGGTACTTTTATCATGGGTGTTCCAGACGTTTACGGTACTGCGATGTTTGCGTATTTTCAAGATTGCTTCGAAATTCGAAGCGCTGCAGAGGCTTATTACGGCCCTCCTGGATGTGATTCCGAATATTACCGCTATTTTCTCCCTGCTGCTTTTGGTGTTTTATATTTTTGCAGTCATGTTCACGCAATTGTTCAAGGATTTGGAGCTGGAAAGGGATTACTTTTCAAGATTGGATAAGACCCTGTTCTCGCTATTTCAGTTCATGACCATGGATTGGCAGGAGGCAGCTAGGGATTGTCAGAAGGATATTTCCTGGGCCCCACTGCTGTTTATTTTATTCGAGATTGTATCAGGGTTTATTGTGTTCAATCTCATCGTGGCGGTTTTGTGCGAGGCGCTGGGGCTTTTGGAGAAGGATCAGGAAGAGGAAGAGCTGCAGAAAGAAATGGAGAAAGAGAGGCTTGATTCTATGAATAGTTTGTTGGATAGGGTGGAGACGATAAGGAAGCATCAGTTGACGATTCAGCAGAGTTTGAGGGATATCGCGGGTAATTAGCTTTATAGTAACGTGTACGTGCACGTGTACGTGTAGTGGGTGCCGGACGATATTGGAGATTCATCACAATTAAGATGGATAGAAATAGAGAAACAATGGAATATCATGCATGACACTTGTATGTGTGTATTTTTATAATTAGATTTTTACACCTTTTTGCAGACGATGATGATTCTAATTTGAAATTTGAAGTTGTTCTCCTGGTCCTGTGCGCCAGCATAATTTCCTAACAATGCGTGCGTGTGCACATTCTTCGATTACAACCGAATCATCTGCATTGAGAGGGACATATTTATTAAATGGAGCCGATGTTTCTCTCGTACACCACACCTCCGCTTCCATTCACCATCACCGAAATCCCGTCCAATCTCACTCAATAATTAGTCGAGGGGTTGAACTTTACCACGCGGCGAGCATAATCTGGTTTTTGTACCACGTGTGTGTTTCCTTGCCTTCTGTCCTCGTTGTCAACGGATGTCAGGGCAATGTTCCCTGGACGAGGATCTGCATTCATTGACAGTGCGTGAAATGATCAGAGTGAAATTTTGATTTGATTTGAATATCCTTATCTGATAGGGATACATCATGAGAAGGGTCATTTCTCTTTTCCAAATCATTAGATACCAATGCGAACACTAAACACTATCACCATCTCGATTAATTCCATTCACACATTACCCCTTTACCAACCTCAAACACTTGTGGCACAAATAATGTTGCCGAGAATTCTAGCAGCTATTACAGCCGTCCTCGTGGCTGGCGCAATACCGCATTTCCATAAATCTCTCAATGCATACATGATGGGGTTCTTCCGCGACCTCTCTCGTGTCAAAGCGAGGAAACGAAGAATGCAAAAGGATGCAGTCATCTCCATGCATTACATCAAGGCGATTGTGTTTGACGAAGAGGAGGATCCCTTACAAGACGTGGCCAATAAAATCATGAGCGAAGATGGGTTGTTGAATGATGATGTTTTTACGAAAGATTTGCCCATATACACTCGTGAAGAACTGCATGAATTGGGGAATGGAGATGATGGAGTGCTGCTACTATCGATTTTTGGTAGAGTCTACGATGTTTCAACGGGTGAGAAATATTACGGAGAAGATGGAAGGTACAATCTCTTTGCGGGAAGGGACGTGACGAGGTCCTTATCTACGGGTTGCCTGCAACAAAAATGTTTAGGACCTAAAACTGGTCAAGGTGAAGGTGGAGAAGCAGAAACTGACGCATTTGAAATGAACGATAAGACCATCAAAGAGGGGAAGAAGTGGGTTGCATTCTTTGAAACTCATGATGCTTACAAGCATGTCGGTTTCTTGAAAGATGGCCAATTCATAGAACACCTGATAGATTCGTTAGTTGAGCAAGAAACTGCATCTTTGAATAAAAGGGGAGAAAATGATGAACCAGTTCCAGAATAGCTTTGGCTAGTACTCTAGTGTACGAAATTCACTCAAACGTAAACTTTTAGAACAGTGACGGCAGAATCTTTTCGAGCCTTTTTAGATGGATCTTCGTTTCATTAATTATCTTTAGAAATTAGAATGCAAGAGACATATAAATGTAAATTAGAATGAACAGTTACACGTACTATTCTTCCTACGCCATATGTAGTATAGGATAGAATGGCAAACGAAAGGGACGCATCATGCCGTGGTTCAAAGTTTGAGAAGTCCAATGAATGAAGAGAAGGAAAGGTCAAGGATTAGTACCTTACAACCATTAATGATTCGCATCTTCGTCTTGGGGTATGGATCCTGCATGGTGTGTCTACAGATCCAGGCACATTTCAGTGAACTGCATATGTAGGATAAGGGCAAAGCTTATGAATGGTTTGAAGGCACAACTAACAATCATTCTAATCGTGACGGATGCCGCGTTGTGTGAGATGCAACCGTGAAGGAAGCGATCTTTTCAAGTGGTCATTTCCCAATTTTGTATAGTTTGAATCAGATCAATCATGATTTTTCAAGCTCAGATATCTTGATCTATGAGGGAACGATGCGTGCATTTTCGACGAAGAGCTGTAGCTTTATCCAAATGTAAGCCATGCTGCTGGCCAAAGATGGGTTTCATCTTCCCAAAAAATGATCGGAATCAATCATTATGATACATAGCTGTAACGATGACATAGCATTTTAGTTACACCTGCATTAGTGATCACGCCAGCCCTGCAAGTGTTATGGTGGACAGGGGCAGATTTCATCAAAGAGCTTTACAGGTCATTCTGCAAGTGGATCAAGACGGACGAGTGCTGTACCGACGACGAAGAAAGCTTTGTAGAAAGAGAATGAGATCGACCCGTTGTACGAGTAAATGTAATAAGAAAGAGAGGAACAAGGAAGCCCAAGCGATCAGTCTCTATCTACTTCTGCAATGTTTGCTATTCGCAGCCAATCAATGCTCTCTTCCACCATGTATTTTCTGTTACACAAGAACGTGTACTCGCAATGTCAAGAAATAGCTGTATTCTAAAAAGATCATTAAGAGTACTCGTATGTACGAAAAGTACTATGTACAACCCCATTCTCGTTTTAAGGAGCTCGCGAAACATACCTACACGTATAGAACATAGTCAAAACATTTAGCCACGTTAATCATATCATACACGCAGCATCATTCAATCCTCTTCAATCTCTTCACTTCCCGCATTCTTAATCCACCTGTTGTCAACCATGACCCATTTGAAGTCTATGATGGTGCTCGTCCTGTCGTCACTTTCACGATGCACTGTTATTTGATCCATTTCTGAAAAGTCAAACTTGTTTGCATGTTCAAAGGAAGCATTTGCAGCTTCCTTCAAGAAATCCTCGTTGACTACCCTACCCTCTTGAATCATCCGGTTTCGTTGTGCAACTCTGGCCCTGTACTCATTCCTCATGACGATGAATCTTCTCCGCTTAAGATGCATTCGGAAGATAGAATTCAACACTGTGGCAGCTTCCGACTTTATTATGTTTCTCATTACTTCCAAGACTTCAAATGCATGTTGCCGCAAGAAGACCTTGGTTTTCCCCATTTGGATCCCTAACTCCATCAAATTTAATTCTTGTTTCTTCTTGGAGACCACAGGGGTACCGTATTTTGAGGAACCTGGGGTTGACCAATTACTTTGTTTCTTCATTTTCCCTGGGCTCACCCATGTATTACCGCTCTGTGTTGGAGGCGTGTTCTCTTCGTCGTCCGGAACTGTGCCTTTTTGGTTTGCTGCAAGTAATTGTCTTGCCACCACTGCCACTAGAATTTTGCATTCCTGTTCTGGATTTAGTCTTTTTTCAGTTGGCGCCTTTACTCTCGTGGGCGTTGGACGTTCATTTTTGGGGATAAATCCACCATGGAATCCAAAACCTACTGGGCTAGTGAAATTGGTGCTAGCATCTTTCCTTCTGAGATTCAACTCCTTCATCGCCAAAACCTGGTACCGTTGGACAAAGCGCTCGTGCAAATAACGCTGGGGATAGCCCACACGCGAAACACGTACTGCTTCTAAAATTCCTGCGCAGCGAAGCTGATCTGCAATCACCGCAGAGTCAAAATTATCGGGTTCGAGCTTGTCATTGGGTTTGAGGCAGCGAATGTAATGCGGAGAAGTGGCATCAATGCGCTTTCGTAACAGTTGTAGCTGAGACGAAAACTGCCCACCAACAGTAATCCTCTTCAATGAATTTTGCTTGAAAGGTGTTCTTCCAGCATCACTATTTTCATTCGGTTGTGAATCGCTATTCATTACTGTGGCCAATTGTCTCAAAAATGCATTCTCGCTGGAGTGAAGCAAGTCATCAATTTCTTTGGGGAGCTCATCTTTATTTTTCTCCAAGAAACCTTTTGTGTCGTACTCAACAGGGCCTGCATAATGGTTAATACTGAATGCTCCGTGTGCCATCTGTTGAGAATTTGCTGAGAACGCACTGGTGCCCTTTGAAGGCCGCCCAGTGCCTCCGCAATTGCGGTAGACCAAATTTGCGAATGATTGGTCAGTGCACTGCGTCAAGAATGATTGCTCGTCCAAGATGCTCAAGATCCCAGTTCTCTTTTTATCAATGGAGTCTAGAACATTCTGGTTGTCAGGGAACGCAATAAAATTCCACTGGATGCCCTCCCTCTCGTACTCCGCTTGTTCAAGTTTGAAGACAAACCTATTGAATTGCTGCTGGAGTGACTCGTTACAGTAGTTGATACAAAGTTGTTCAAAGGAATTCTTCTCGAAGGATTCGAATCCGAAAATATCGAGCACTCCAATGAATCCCGCTGTAATTGCAACAGCGCCAGTCTCGTCAGGTGAATCTGCATTGGCGATCCCACCACTGATGCAATTATTAATGCGTTGCACTAAATAAGTGAACAGGGCCGCGTATGTAGCTTTGATCAATGCCTCCTTTGCTTTGATAGCTTGGTCGAGGAAGAGTCTCTTAACAACCTTCTCGCCGCCAGCTTCGATATTAACACAACACAAGGCTCGTTCCAAAGCCTTCCCTGATACTCCAAGCAACTGCAGTGCTGGGTTGAGCGAAGTATTGTTAGAATTAAGACTGCACCCACTGGAATCTTCCGTGAACGTGATATTGGAAAGATGAAGCAATGAACTGACAATGCGAAGGATCTCTTTTTGATCGGAAGAATCGAATCCCATAGTGACCATTGCCTTCCGAAGAGACCCAAAAGTTGTATCGTCACGTACTCCATCACGCCTTTTATAAGTTTCAGATGCTGAAGTCGTCATGATGAAGTCTTGAGGGCTGGATCGCCCAAGTAAGAGTTCTTGACGATCGCTTCCTGATGCACCTGTAAGTAATTCATAAAAAATGTGGTAATTTCTTTCCCCTTCTGCTTGGTTGATGAGACGCACTTTCTCCAATAAATACGAATCAACGCTTGCACCCATGAGCTTGCCAGATGACGTAAATTTAATTTCGATATACTTTCCAAAACGAGAGGAATTGTCATTGCGGATTGTACGTGCATTGCCGAAAGACTCAAGTATTGGATTCGACTCTAATACCCGCTGTTCGGTATTTCTCCCACGAGGAGATATGGGCGGAGATGCAACTCCCGGTGGAGATGAAAAATTCTGAGGTTTACCATCCCACCTGCTTGATATCGGTTTCTTCTCTACTTTCTTTGCTCCGCTTCTTTTGCTCAGGTTTGCCAAATATTTCATAATGATTTTGGTGGTAACTGTTTTACCCGCTCCACTTTCGCCCGAGACAAGAATACTTTGATTAGGATGTTCATCCGACATTGAATCCACACTCGCATCCTCCATGGCCCGCATCATTGCACGAAAGGCATTATCTGCGACAGCGTAAACATGAGGAGGGAGTGCAGCCGCGTTTCTCTCAGAAGACTTATTCTTCACAGTGACACCATTCATCAATCCTTGACCACGCACACTATACTGCTTCATCAGTTCATCACCATAAATACCTTTGACCTCCTTGAAAGGATTGAGTGCCAGCAGAATAGGCCCAGTGGCAGTATATATCTCATTAAGGGCGTAACGATGGCGTAGACTAAATACAACTGCCGGTTCATGCAAATGAGTCAAATTGGTCAAATCACTAGGGATTTGGGAATCTTCATCAGCACTATCACATTTTTTCTCTTCTGGCTCCTCGACTGTTTTCTTTCCATAGGACGACCACTTGGATTTAGGCCTAGAAGGTGTAGTTATTGGCTCCACACTTACACTCTTTTCGGGGAGCCTCGTAAAATAAGTCCAAGCATTGGCCATCACAAGACAATCCCCAAAGATAGATTTGGTACCATTCCCCCCTTTATTATCCTTTCCATGACCCGGAATCATGGATAATGGAACATCAATCGTTTGTCCATGGAATTCACTCTCCAAATCAATAATCTTCAAAGAAACAACCGCAGGAACAGGTGCGACACTCGGACGCTCTGGAATAGGCTTGGTGGGGGTCACAGGCGGCGCTTGCGCTTGTGAATAACTCTTGAGCTGTTTCTTCCACGGCACCGTTTTGACAGATTCAAGCGGTGTTTGTTCTGGAGCAGGATTAGTTTTTTTAGTAGCGAATGCGTCATTGTTGAGTATTGAAGCCTTTACCCATCCCCATTTTGGGGGTGTTGTATTATTGCTTAGTCCGCTTGAGGTTGTGGATGCTGACGTGGATGCATCATCGGAGTTGACATTGGCAATGGACTTTAAATTTGGTGTTCCTCGGAAGGAGTGTGATTTCTGCGGTAGATTAGGGGTGCCGCTGGAACTATTGTAAGGTGTGCTTTTGAGGAAACTGGGTGTTTTCTTTAATGGTGTTGAGGGCCGATTAATGCTAAGGCTGCTGCTACTAGTGACGGAAGATGATGATCCGTAGGAAGGTTTGGGATTTAGCACATTTAACAGGAGAGAATGTCTGACCCAGACATTGGACTGATCGCTTGACTCTTGCATCGACATGTCGTGAATCTTTTCCGATTTTATATCAATGGAGGTGGTTGATTTGCTGCTGCTGACTGCTGAAGCTGCTAAAGACACGAGAGAATTATTCTGTGGTAACGGTTTCGTAGTACGTGTGCTCGTTGATTTGTCTACTTGAAGAGCTTGTGAAGTCCACTTTTTACTAGTAGAATAGCTGCTTGTTGGTTTCTCGCAGGAAGCTGCAGGTGTCCGTTTGCTTGTATTTTCAGTCGTAGGGGTATGCAAAGCTTTGCTTTTTGGTTTTACAGAGTTGCCAACGGGAATATTTCCGTCACTTCCAATGCTCTTAATCGTAATTACACTCGACTGAACTTGCCGCTGCCTGATTACGCCGCGGTTCCGGGCGGGCGAAGGAGAACGTCGAAGTCTTTGCTTAGCTTCACTCAGATAAGGAGCGCTTCCTTCCTTCCAGTTGTTGGCGCTGCTACCGAATCGACGTGGAGAAGGGGCGTTCAAACTCTTACTACTAGATGGATTAGACTTGTCACGGCCAAATTTTGCAGGTTCACTCTTGTTGGACTTCCTGACAGGACTCGACCGTGGTGATGCACGGAGGTTTTGGTCGTTGCTCTTGTCAGCCGAGCGATTAAAGCTATTGGAAGCAGAACTAGCGATAGCGGAGGTATCTCTGTCGCTACCCCTGGCAGTTGTTGAAGTGTTACGTAGTGGACGCATTTGAATATGGCATGTAAATTCTTCAATGCCGTTAATAGTTTTCGATGTATCAATCCTAAAATCCTAAAATACTGCTTTCTGATTTTGATACACGTTAAACTTTTAGGGATTTTCACACGTAAATTCTACATCGGTCAGCAAAAGAGACTTTTGGAGCCCTTCAAAATATTTGAATCTTGTGACGCGGAAAAAGAGACACCCCCTCACCCCCCTGCCTGACACCTTTTTGTGAGTGGTAGAGATGTACAGTACCGGGGTATGTAAGTAAAGGTACATACCGCGGTACATGTATGTACAGTATCTATCTCAACTCTAACAGCAGCACTAACATCATTGACCCATGCCTTGTTTTGTGAGTGGAATATTGAATTTTGAAGGTGACGAAAACAGCTTGTAAGGCGTGTGCACGCGCCACCCAACATCAACACGACAGAATTAATCAAGAAAGTTGTGCTCAGCGCGAGACAGTATGTACTCGTAGAATGAATCTACCGAAAAGAGACAAAATGAATACATTGATTCGCTAGCGGCCATCTTGCAACTGGCGAGGCGAATCCATTTGAAATATTATTCAAAAGTATGATGTGAGTTCTTTCCCCCCTCGCTCGGCAATTTCAAATTTCTATTCCATGCAGTCGCGTGTAGAGTAGAGTCATTTTTAAAAAGATTCAAAGGCAGTCTTACACAAAATGAGTTTCATAAGAGCTGGCTACAAACTCTAAACCCTGACAAATTTGCAACCAATGCTTTCGTCCGAAACGATCATTGCCCATAAAATATGATACGATAACTACGAAACATTCGTTCACGAACCAGGTATTAATAAAACAGATTACTCGTAAGCAAAGAAACTTCTCAGACGCCAACATTCTGAATTCAGAGATCTTTCTCACGGGGAAAGTTCAAAACGACGACCCGGCCCAAGCGATGAACACGACAAAAGAAGACATCCAGACACGCCAAATTATTTTTTTCCCGGTGCTCATACAATACTATGCAATCCAACTACAATTTGATGCCGAATATTTGGAGAAAATGCATTGCGCAGGAGATACCTCAGTGTGCTAATTGAATTTAGGACTCGAAGGTTTCTTTGGAATCTGAAATTGAAGGATGCAACGAAATGAGCATTTGATTGGGGACTATTGCTTTGAATCAAATCAAGCTGCTCGAATCATCCTTCAAATAGAAAATAATCTATGAACAAAGACTGAAGATGGGATAGAATGAGAAAGAAGAAATAGGATCACATCACGCCTTCAGTTTCACATCCCATAGGATATGGCCTGAGTTGCCAATCATATCCTCAAGCATGTTGGAGGAACAGATAGGGGTTAGTACGTCAGTTTACTGATACTTATTATACTCATATGGTGTGCCGTAAAGTGAGGG
>Ga0115005_10001983_pt1 | contig 16369 bp, 13 predicted proteins | sample ArcOceMetagenome_FD_87163 | JGI IMG/M metagenome (GOLD analysis project Ga0115005, IMG submission 87163) | Marine eukaryotic phytoplankton communities from Arctic Ocean - Arctic Ocean - Greenland ARC118M Metagenome | ecosystem: Environmental > Aquatic > Marine > Oceanic | place: Arctic Ocean... | reverse complement strand
CCAAGATTGAACATACGGTATCATAGACTGCTTACTGCTTATTACAGCTTACAGTACTGCTTGTTGAATAATCTTGTACCATTCTTCTGCATTAATCGTCTTATCTACCACCACCCAAGCACTACAAGTAACCAACTAACTGCCATCATGTCACAAACAAATCCAAGTAACACATCCACCAACAAGGATGGAATAAGCATTCAAGATGCAATGTCAATTCTTACATCCCGTGCCATAAGTGGAGGAGAGAAAGACGCCCTTCAAGCCGCCACACCAGAGCTAAAAAAGCTCGGCCAAACCCTCGACCTCATGAATTCCCAACAGTGGACTCAAGCAGGACAACCTGGCGCTGGTTCTGATTGCTGTGTTCCAAATGATGATATTTCCAACCAGAATAATAGTAAAGATCAAAAGAATCGTGACATTACTACTGGGGAAAAGGAGGAACCAATGCCAGCGGACGATGGCGAAGGTGGCGGTGCCACTTCAAGATTTCGGCAAGAGTTATCGAAACTTTCCCCTACTGATCTCTTATCGAAACTTTTTGAATTGCAAAATTCTCGTGTGGCGGTGTATAAGCAATTCAATAATGGACTGGAGGATGTCCTAAAGAGTGGCAATCTAACGTCTTATCCTCATCTCACTACAAGTATCACTGCTTCATTTGCAGTTGTATCAAGTTCCGTAAGGGATATACAGGCTTTGCTGGAATCAAGAGCAAATCCAGTTGCAAATAATAATGATATTGGTGGTGCCGACAGTAATGATATTGATATTGAGTGTGTCAAGAATGTGGTCAAGTTTATACAACAGTTGCAAGGGTTTGAGAAGGAGAAGTTGAACTTGACTGCAGCGCTACATTTGGAAAAGATTAGAGAAAGAAATGAGAGACTGGATCTTGACAGTAGAAGAGGGGTTGAGAAGTGTACAAATCCAAATGAAAGTGGAGGTGATGAAACTGGCGAAGATGATAGAGTGTTGAGGTTGCTGAGACAGGGTGTAAGTGGGTTGCAGGGTAAGATACGGGATTGTGTAGAGCAGATAAATGATTTGCTGGAAGAGCTGCGGTATGCGAGTCACGACTTGCAATGTTAATTTGGTGGATGGCTCCGAAAAGATTAATTACAGAATTTTAGTTCTTGCATGTTATTTTTTATTCAAAAGTTTGAAGAGGAGTTATTCAAAAAGTCCTTTGTAAAACCCACGTACGTGTAGTCAATTCAATCAATATGCGTTGTAATATTATAATTGCGAAGTCCCTTAAATTCTTAAAATTGTTTTGATCGAGTAGGTCTACGCATGGTATAAACAGTAGCGGTGTTTGACTGACAAGCTTCTGTAAAAAAATGGTGTCGTGGGACAGTGTAGGATTCGGGGCTGTTCTCGGGTTCTTTCCACCTCAGAGAGCAAGCATGGGGGCAAGAGGGGCAAGCATATTTTTGAGTAGTCTAGGTCAACCTTCCGCTCAGACCCTTATAGGTTATGCGGATCCTCGGTCACACTACTGTATGAATACGGTAGATACGTAGTACATAATCTACAAAGAAAATGCAAACGACATTAGAAACTTCAGGAATACGGAAAGGCGTTCAAAGGACGAATCGCAAACCAAGAAACACTGACCAATTATAAAAAACAGAAACCAATTCAAAAACATCGAACGCCATATGAACTGACGACGGAGTAATGAAACCGACAGTCACTGTGTCAAATCGCTCCACAGAATGTTTAATTTCAAATTACTCCTGTTGACATGAACGCTCTACCAAGTTCAAGACCACCAACGCAGCAGTTTGAACAGTCTGCCAGCACATCCTAACTGAACCATCTCAACCATGCATCTACTGACTATCCCAATCCTCTGAAAGATGACTGGACGGACTGTGATCTGTGATCCTATTAGTTGCTATCAGTTTGCTATCTTGTTGTTGTGGGCCTTTTATGTTTTAGATCAGGAATTAGTGAAGTTTACGGGACTCGGAGGGGCTTTCGTAACTCCAATGTATCCCTGATGGATTGTTGAGAACGGGGCTGAGCCCCGTATCCCTGACGAATTGAGGAATATTATCTAACACAATCTGACACCAAAGATTGTGACGGTGACGGTGACGCAGGTCGCAGGTCGCAGGCATCGAAGAAGATGGTGATTGTACCATTATTAAAAATTAAAACACCTTGTTGCTTGCTATTCATAATACCAATTGCGCCAAACGCTGACAATCAAGAGCGTGTGCATTCGTGGTGCCAACCTATCTTAAGTTCTAGAAGAAGCTGCAATCATTTGATTTCAGGTCTTAGTTAACATGAAATTTTCATTGAGTCTATTATTTCTTTCAAGCCTCTTATCCTCCAATGCATTTCAAGTGACATCAAGGATCAATGTAATTACTGCAAGAGGACGGAAGATCTCTGAAACTCCTTCATATACGCTAAACGCTATGGATCGTGATTATGAGCAGTCTCGGCCAAAACAGCTCATCCGTGATGCATTCGAATCAAGTATCGGAAAGAGGCAGCAATCCCGTCGCTCTCTCTTGTCTAACGCAATCCTGGCAACAGCAGCATTCAATATACTCTCCTTGTCTACACCCTCAACTGTCAATGCTGTTGTAGGTACACTTCCAGAATTTTCAGCATCAAGCGCTGTTCTGCAGGGTATCACGGTTGATGTCGCAGATTTGACTCAACAAGATGAAATGATTGCATTTCTCGACAGTGGTTTTGGAATGAAGAAACTTAATCAACGTACCGTAGGATCTATTACTGACACCTGGATGGCTTTTGGTCCAGAACAGATGAGCATTCCAGATGAATGGGAGCCAGCTGTTTCTTCCTTTGTCAAGTATGGAGGGCATGCGTCAGTTCGTATTCGTTACGACAGTCAGTCCGCTGAAGCATACTATATAAAGGGAAATGATGCACCGGGGGACAATATTGCATACTTGCAAATGGGTGTGCCAGAATACAGAATAAGTCAAATGGTTAAGAATGGAGGGAACGTCTTCAATGGATATGGAATTGTGGAGGTTGTATCTCCTTCAGGTTTGCCAATGAGAGGGGTTGTCGGAATCAGCCCTGATCCCATGATGTTTGTAGCGCTCAATTGTCAAAATGTAAAAGAGAGCAAATCTTTTTATGAACAAATTGGTTTTGTGCAGCAAGAATACCCCTACTGTCGTCCAAACCAGGGAATGGGGCAGTTTGAACCTCCCCAGCCAAAGAAATCCGTTTACATGGCACCTTCCAAGAATTGCATGGGAGTGTTGTTGCTGCAGGCAAAGAAATCAAAGAATACGAAGCCAAACCCATCATTGAGGTCTTTGAACATTGTTTATCAGGCTTCTGAAGGAACAACCGTTGACACTAGTGCTGGGTTGTTGCGAGTGGTAGATCCAAACTCGGTACCTATTGTCTTTGAGCCAGTAGATTTGTTTGAAAAGACAGAAATTAGCTCAAGAATTGCACATCCCATCGAAGAATAATATTATGATACGAAAGTAAAACAAATGTTGGTGGAAATGAATTGATCAAAGGGCATTACAAACCAATGCCAAAAGTAGACGGCGACACTGTTTGATTGGTTTCGCAACAACTTATGGTTTGGTTGATTGATCAATTGAATGAGCTTAATTTCTCACTACGTTAGCATCACATTATTTCATGTTATTTTGTATAGGACAAGGCATCCTTGATGAATATTGAATATGCGTGAAGCGGATGAAGCATTTAAACGATTTTCCTCCTATTAAAATCAGCTGTTATGGAGGAGATCCAGAATCATTAATTCAAATACTCGACTAACCAATATTACGTAATTGTAGCGGTTGAAAAAAAGGACCAAAAAAATATAGCACGTGGTTTCGAGTTGAGTGGTTTGAAATCCGTTTTCGCGTTAAAAACGAATTTCTAAATTGTCAGCACACGAGAGTATTACAGTAGTGTACCTGGTATTGATACAGTATTAGCTACGTATAGTCTAAATTTGAAACAAGAGTCAATTCCAAACTTACACCATATTGTGACACTTGTAGATTCATTATACTCATCGCAAAACAGAACCATGCATACCATCAAAACAAGCATATTCAAATTGCTGTGTATCGGTATCATTGGTAGCCAAGTAGATAAGGTTCTAGTCGAGAAATTCTATCGACGTAGTCAGCAGTACAGTAGTCTAATATAATAGTACGGTAGTTATTTTTATGGTACTCAAATTTAGAAATGAGCTCACGCACGAATGAATAAAGTGACTAGAAATAATTTGAATTTACGATTAGAGCCTACGTACACAAATGTCTCCTGGACAAAACTGAATGAAGCTCGTGATGAGAAGAGAAGGCGAGACGAGAAGGCGAAAAGCGAGAATGCTACCACGTATGTACCACTGTTGTAGTAAATGCAGTTCACACACATGCACCACACCATCCATATAATAAGTTCCTGATGTTGCCGTGCTCTAAAGTTTGCATTGCTGTATTGGCATCGCTAATATTGCTTACTCAAGCGGAGTTCAGTATTAACGGAGAAGTATCTGAGGAGCAGAATCTGTCATGTTCGACGGAAGAAGACCTCGATAGGCCGGAGTGCTTTTGCCGGAAGCCAATCAACAGAAGTACCGAGCGCTGTAAAGAATGGGTCGCAAGTATAGGTGAAAAGGCAAGTATATTTGGTTGGAGCAGAATTATTAATGGCGCCGAAGTCATTTCAGGAACCTATCCTTGGTTTGTAAAAGGCTTTTTGAATGGCGAGTGGGGTGGGTGCGGGGGAGCACTGATTACGCCCGAATGGATTCTTACAGCTGGTCACTGCACTAGCACATACAATAGGTTTGAAATCGGTGCTTTGTGCACAACAAATGATAACTGCGGCCAGTTTCATGAAACAATCTTAACAGTGAAAACTGTCAAACACATTCAGTATGATGATGCTACCCTGAATTATGATTTTGCGTTAGTGAAGCTCGCAAAGCGGTCTACAGTTACGCCGGTGCCAATGGATTTAAATGGGCGTTCCACAAATTACAATGTTGGGAAGCCGTTGTGGGTCTCTGGCTTTGGAAACGAAAGGACTGTGGGAGCTTCATATCCTGATAGACTTCACCACGTTAAGGTGCCCTACGTCTCTTCGCAACAATGTAGCACTTCATACGACGAAGGTGGACCAAACCCATTAATCACCTCTAATATGTTGTGTGCTGGCGACAGTGACCACGATAGTTGTCAAGGAGATTCTGGTAAGCTCAAAGAAGATTATGGCTTTAAAAAGGTCCATTCGTGCTTTTAATTTGTGCTCAATTTGATCATTCGTTCTTGTTTTTAGGTGGACCGCTTTACGACCCGTCTAATAAACTGCTCGTGGGCCTTGTTTCGTGGGGCTATGAATGTGCCATGAATGGGTACCCTGGTGTCTATTCAAGAGTATCCAGCCAAGCGGAATGGATTAAAAATACAGTTTGCACTGAGCACTCACATCCTAAGCCTGACTTTTGCAATGGTGTCTCACTTTCACCGACGCCTTCACCGGTCGCTGGCCAATGCAGTGATGCGCCGAAAAACTGGCACGAAACAACTTCGATAGATTACGACTGTGGTTGGTATGCGAATAATGTAAATTGTGAAACATACGGAAATAAGTATATCGGCGAAGAAGGCAAGACAGCAAATCAAGCATGCTGTGCTTGCGGGGGAGGCTCGACATCTCCTGCTAGTTCTTGCCAAAATCCTAGACATGCAAGGTTTTCGATATCTGTAATGACATATGACAATGTTGATGGAGTTTCATATAAGGTACGAATGAGGAATAATGAAGGAAAATTCACCAAAATCAAGGTGCGCGGAAACAATTTGAACAGTAATGGGCCGAATGTCAAGAGCAAGTGCTTGCCGAAAAGGAAATGTTTTAGGTTATTTATGCGCGATATAGTGGAGGGTGGGGTTAGGGTTCAAGGACAGGGTAGTAGATATATGGCATATTGGGATGGCAAACTGTTCAAGATTAGTCAATTTGAACAAAGAGAGAGGGAATCTGTACAATTTGGGAACTGTTGAGACAATTTTTTGAAATTTCATTTTGCGTATTGCTTCCATAATAAATAAATTAGATAAAGTTTGTGGTGTCATGTTGAAATTTGATGCTATGGTTCGCAAAGAACTAGCTAAGATGACACACGAGTACATTGCAATGCACCGTATTATGATGCATTATATCGTACGAGTATCTGTGAACTCAACTACTCCCCATGTCTTTCGTTGTGTCAAATAGAAAACAATACCTGTACATTAGAATCTGAGCCACCCCTACGTCACGACAGTTAAAATTTAGGGTATTCAGACCACTTATTAAGAGAGCGTGAAGAGTTGTTGAATATTTGTGATTATAAGCGATAGTACAAAAGATGGTAGAATTTCTCAGCAATGCTGGTAGAATTGTAAGGTGGATCATTGGTAATGTAGTTTCAGGAAATTATTGTGTTAGAATCAGTATCTTTGGAGGTTATGAAATGAATTGATGGCGCGTCTATGTGAGGGACAAGTAAAGGTACTATGAACAGTAGTACTACTACTGGACTGCTTTGTACTACAATACTACTTACTGTTCACGTTGTAGCTTTGGTAAAGGATTTTGAGTGTGAAAATTAAAAATCGAAAATACGTTATCGAAAGGTATGCCCTTTGAGGTGTATAACCTACATGAAGTGATAATTTTATCACATATACTACAATGGATGCCGGCGCCGGAGGGGCAGCGAGCAGCGATCTGAAAATTGCGGTATCATAACTTCTCTGCAAAAAAGTTCTCGCACCACCTTGCAGTTAGTTGCAACACATCATCCATACTACTGTACAAACTAACCACAACATTATGTTTTCAAATACATCAGCAGAATTATCCCTGAACGTGCCGTCGAGGTGCATCAGTTCTGTGAAGAACGATACTCGCAACCACCGCTTTCTAGTAGGTACATGCACCCTCCCACCGCCACAACAAAATAACAGAGATTACATGGGTGGAAACGCTCCTGTGAACCCTCTTTACCTCCTTCGTTATCATGAAGAGATGAACGAGATGGCTGTTGATGCGCAGCTTGATTTTGGCGACGACGAGGATGCGAGCCATGGAGAAATTTGGTCCTGCTCCAGTTGTCCCCTCGACAGTAGTTTAGTTATCACGTGCCGAAGCGCCAATGACGGTACTATCTCAACAAGCACTGCACAAACCGAAACTGCATTGTGGCGAATTCCCGAAACAGCAATGAAGGTTGACGATATAGACTTCTACCCAGATGAAAGCGATTGCGATCAACACAGGGCGGAAGAACTTACAAAGTCCATGGGTAAGGTCTGCGATCTTGATCTTGGTCCAGGTCGGGTTACCGATATGCAGTGGAATCCAGGATGTATACCAAACTGCAATGACTTTGACGAATCAATCGGACAAATAACAGGAGCAAATTTAATCACGGTCCAGAGTGGAAATAGGGAGCTTTGTGTCACTTCCTTTGATGTTGACTCATCTTACGCTGCAAAATTGGATCAAGTGAATTTTCAAATACCGAATACTAGAGGCTATATGCCAAACCCTCCGAAGGCCTCTTGGGACCCTCACAATCAACATCTATGCGCAGTGACTCTTGGTACCAACATAGCTATTCTAGACATGAGAACGCCGGCGAAATTGACAAATGGTTTGAAGAGCTGTCATCGTTTTGGCGTTACCGATTTAGATTACAATCCCAACAAACCAAATGTGCTCAGTTCTTCTGGGCAGGACGGCCTCGTCAAGTTTTGGGATTTGAGATTTACTGCATCTTATGACGATGAACCGCATGGAAATACTTCTAGTTGGGCGAGTCATTCTCCTCTACGAACTGTGAGGGGAGGGCACACACATTTTATAACTTGCGTCAAATATAATTCTTTCCATGATCAGTTGATTCTGAGTGGAGGCACCGATAGTATTGTGAATCTATGGAGAATTAGTTCAATATCATCGGCTCCTCTAATTGACTTAGGTGGCAGTGCTGCCGATGATGACTTTGCAGCTGCTGATGATGATCATTCTTATGATGACAATCCCGTCGTTGGCAGTTTTGAAAATGTTGGTGAGAACGCAGAGGATGCAGATAGCGTTGGTACAGATGGTGGAAACGCTCCTGATGTGCGCGTCACTAAGATGGAAATGCGTGAGGCAATTTATGATCTGACTTGGAGTGCCGCAGATCCATGGTTATTCGTGACTCTTGGGTATGATGGCAATGTAGTCTTGAACCATGTGCCTAGCAAGGAGAAGTATAAGATTTTGTTGTAATACGCGCACTCCCTAATTCAAAAAGTGACTGCAATATCCAACAGTTCTAATTCTTATTCAAACAATTTCTTAAATTATAATCTGGTGCTACAAAATGTCTACCCCCCCCGTTTAGGAAGGACGCAAATTGCTACATTTCAGTTTGTAACATATGTGTTCCTGCCCTTTCCCTCAGTATTACGAAAAAAATAGCTTAGAGGTTTCCAGCTGCCTTGGCTGCCTGGAACTCAGCCCAGACTTGATCAAATGTTTTGTATCCAGGAGGAAAGGTAGGGTAGACATCCTTCGAAGGATCATAATCTACCTTGGCAGCCCAAGCCTTGGACATTGGTTCGTCATCTTCCACGACGGCAGCAGGGGCTACTGGGGCGGCAGGGGCTACTGGGGCGACGTACGCAGGAGGCTGAGCTGCTACAGGGGCAGGGGCAGCAGGTGCTGCGGGAGCGGCTGCTGCCTTGTTGTAGTCGTCCCATCCGTAGTTTAGGGGCTTGACTGCGCTGTTGCGGGATTGGCTCAAAGACGTGAAGGCAGTAGTTCCGCTAATGGCGGTGAGGATGATAGCAGCTGAGATTTTCATGTTTGAGTGGTACAGAATGTAGGATTCAATAAGGTATTATGGCAGTCTCACAAGATACCACTGACAGTACGATCGTTATCGTTGATGGGAGGTTTCTCTTTTTTCTCACAACTCTTGAAAATTAACGTCATAGATCCATCGCCCCAACACGAAACGGAAAGTTGACGATGACGTGCGAGTGTGTGTGTGGGATCTATGATGATGGGGCGCGGGAAACCTTCATCTCTTTAGGCCATTTTTTGTCGGGATAGGAATCCAAATTATCTGAATGCAAAAGTAACTCATCAAATATATACTATAATCTAGTGTACTTTACTCTATTAGTAGACTATTCTGAAGTATTTTTTCGTTTAAACTTCTCACATGAATTTCCCTTGATATCAATATGCAGTAGCTTCAACTCTTCTCCTTGACTACTCATCTTTATTAGTTCGCCCGGCAGCAGTTTGAAGTCATTCACCTCGTTAAAATTGTAGTACATTCTCAACTTTGAACTTGTCTTCTGTCTTTGCTCGTGTTTTCAACTAATATTGTAGCATCAACACCTTCAACTCTTTCAATGTTTTATTCTTCTGCACTTTCTGTGGTTCCCCAGTCTGGTTCAATTGTAGTGGCATGCTATAGTATATTCCCCGTGCCGACAGCTCCTTCTGAAAGTAATTGTCACGGTTCTTCTCACAAAACAATTTGCTGACCTTGATTGTGCTCTTGTACCTGATCATTCAGCCTTTCAACAGTATTTCTACATTCGAGCAATTCTGCTTTGAGGGTGAATACATCTCTTCCTTGTTCTCTCCTAGCGTTCTCGCCATTTGGTTGACTTTCTCGAAATCGGCTCGGAATTCTTCGACATAGTTACAGTTTCAACTTTCTGTTCAGTCTTCACGACCTCTCTTCTAGGCTTGGAATCCTGCTCAGATGATTATGATTGAGAAGAGGGGCATTTTTGGGTTTTGCTCGCACGTTCCTATAGTTAGCGAGAACATTTTGGATATAGCACTCGTCAAAACTATCAAAAGTTGACATTGAGGAGTCAGACAATGCAGAAGATGATCTTCTCCTTCTTCTAAAGAATATTTATCTGTCCAAGAAAAATGCTGCGAGTGGAAGCGTACCTTGCATCTACTTCAATTGGAGAATCGTCAGCCAAGAATGTCATGATAAGAATGGTGGGCGAGATGAGATTACTATCAAGCATCTCGAAATTGAGTTGATGATTTTTCACAGTAAGTATCCCAGCATCAATCAAAATGGTGGTAACCTTTGTATTGGCCTATAGGTTCCAGGGTTTTGTGCAGAGTTGCAGGACCATCACTTGACCTTTCAATAGGTCGGCCGGACTTGTATTTCCGTGTCGCGTGGTACCTTCGCAAGCAGCGTTGTGAGAGCGCGACAGCTGATGGCTGATATCTCGAGCAGCAGTCATGCTTATCTCGTATAAAAGGGGTTAATAGACATTTTTTTGAAAAAGTTATACGCCGTTCGGCATATTACTCAAACGCGTAGTGTATTAGTTGCAATGATGAGGTTGGTTTGTTTTTGTTTCCCATGGTACAAGTAGTAGAGTAGAGTATCATACCGTAGAGTAGGGAGCGAGATAGCTAGCAAACTAGCTAGCTTTGAACATTGCAAATCCTGGCGCGACCTCAAAAATCAGTCAACAAAGGGTTGAACAGGGATAAGGGATAAAGTGGTGAATTGCTACAGCTAAATGACTCTGATTAATAACTAAAACATTACCGTGCACGGTGGTGAGCGACGATCGATCGCCAAAACCTTCGGCGAAGTTGCTCACTATATTCAAATATGAGCATCAAACAATATAAAAATAAATTGAATAAATTCCTTCAAGCAACATGAAGTCTCTAGCGCTTGCATTTGCACTTCTAAGTTCATCCGACGCTAAAAATCATAAACATAGTCGACTGATCCTAGCCGAAGCTCATTGCGATGAGGAGTTTTGCTTGGATGGATTAAACTGTAAAAATGTTAGATGCGCAGGGTGTGAATTTGCATGCTCAGGCCAGTGCAACTTCAATGATGCCACAGCGTGTATTCCCAATTGCCAAAAAGATGACTGTGGTAGCCGTGCAAATTGCTCAGGCTGTCAGTTCTGCTCAAATGAACAGGCCAAATGTCCACTTGGAACATTTACCGATGTTACTGATTCCATGTTCTCTCAAGATCCTTCGTACTGGTACCAACCAACTCACTCAGGAATGCCATATATGCATGAAAGTTCACCTCTATTTATAGATTTGAATGGAGATGGCTATCTGGACTACTTTAATTCTTTGCATGGCCACAAGATTGAGAATGAAAATGGTACTCTTAATGGACGTATGGAGTTAGCCTTGACTGCATTATCCCCTGCAGGCGATGGTAAACTAGTTTTGGAATCCATTGCTGAAAGAATAATTTTTGAAGACAATCCTGAAGAATTTGAAAGTCCGGAAATGTTCTGGATTGACGCTCATGGACAGAACATTCTAGACTTAGATGGCGATGGCATACTTGATCTCTATATTGCACAGGGGGGCAATAGAGGGTTGCCCATAGAAAATCCTGCAGCACTAGACAGTTTTCTCTTTTTTGGTGAATTGGACGATAATGGTGAAGTTTTGTTCCGTGGCGGGCGAGCTCAAGCAGCAGCATCCGGAGTGCAAATGAGATCAGGACGTGGAAGATTCAACTATATGCTGGGTAAGTGTTATGATCGCTGCAGTGATATAAGAAATGAAATGAATGTTTTTTCTTGCTCACTGTTTGCATACTTCAACTCAAGATATGAATGGGGACGGTTTGATTGATATCTTCGCTTCGCAGAATAGAAGAATTGATAATATAGTTTCGCCCAGTGTTTTGTTAATTAACCAAGGCGATCGGACGTGGAAAGAAGATAGGAGTATGATGGAATTCCCAAGCACGATGATTTTAACGGACGCAGACGGAGATGGAATTGCAAATGAAGTCATGATAATTAGAGGATTCTGTTTTCCTCAGAGGGATGGCCCACAGGTCGACCCCAGCTATCCAGAGTTTGGAAAATACACTGACGAAGTAATTGATTTTTGCAGCACAAGACCAGTTGGCACCACTGCAATTTACAAGTTCAATCCATTGTCTCAAAAGATAGAAGAGATTTCTGCGCATTATAACAACGTAAAATCTTGGAAGTATCTACAGCCATCCTGCTGTCCTGCAAGATTATTCGAAGGACAAGGTGGCTGTTCTGCGGTTTCGATGGCCTCGGGGGACTTCGACAATGATTTGATCGCCGACCAGGCTCTCTTGTACGTTAATAAGCTTGTACTCAACTTCTCCTCAGAGAGACTGCAGGGTGTGTTGCCTATTGGCGATAGTCGTCAAGGGCTGGTGCTCGATTTACCAGAGTATTGCGGAATAGGAGAGAGTGTCAGGGTTGTCGACCTAAACAACGATGGCAATCTAGACATCGTTGTAATGTGCAGGCAAACAGGTGCCTTTGCCATCTATACACAGGGTAGCTCAAAAAAAGAATGGAATCTCCACGAAGATTGCAGCGGAAACAGTTCATTGGGAGATATCACTGATCCTGCACTAGCCTATGAGGACCTTCATGTATTATTCGATGGGCTTGATTGCAGAGATTTAGATACCAAGCACTACCGAGTTCTATGTAAAAGATTTAAAGAATCTGGACAGAGACGTGTGCGGGGAGCAACAGGAATGACCTTGGTAGATCTAAACAATGATGGATTTACTGACGCAGTTATCTCCCATTCATTTGGGTATCTTCGCTTCTTTTATAATACACCTTCAGATCTGGATCAGAGGAACAGATTTATCTCCTTCAAATTGAAGGGTAACGGTGTAGTCAACAATGTATATGGTATTGGGGCGACGATGATTCTCACCACGTTCCACACTGATGGAAGCCAAAAGAAACGATTCAGAGAAATCTCGCATCATCAACACACTTCTGATACTCGCGGATATCAAGATGATCGTATCACGTTCGGTCTGGGAACAGACTACACTCCTGCTAGGTTAGAGGTGATGTGGCCAAATGGTTTCAGGCAAGTTACGTACCTTGGTCAGTGGGAATTTACAGGAAAGATGGAACCACTTGAAATTTGGGATAATTCTGGTAAGTCTGATATGTTCTCTTCTATTTTGAATTTACTTGCAGCAAATGTTTCCTTCTATAAAGCGTGTTCTAATGCAGTCTACTTGCTTCACATTTTGTTTAGATAAAACGTTCTTCACGGTTGGACCTGAAAGTGCTACTGGGGATGGGCATGCAATGTGCCTTTCGTCGGGAACAGGCAAGCAATGGTTGAGCGTATCCCTCGTCAAATGCTCGTCCTCTCCCCACGAGCAGTTCAGATTTGATCAGAAGGGTAAATTGAAAAATGGACGTTTTGTGGATTATTGCCTTGCGCCCAGCTATGACGAAGCAGCCAACTTCATCGAAGTAAGACTGAAACATTGCACAAAAGTCTTCGATTCGTGGCGAAGGACTTCAGACGGCCGCATTACCTTCTCTGGTTCCGATAAGGGAATAACAATTGCAAGCGCTCAAGAAGGACAGATAACGTTCTTACATGGTCCAAACAGTTCTTTCATTCAAAAGTGGAACATAAACCCCGTTTAGTAAAAATGGATTTGTATATTTTATTTATTATAGCACAGAAAAATAGCGAAGATTTTATTTTCAATTTGGCTTTAAAATAATCTTTAAGATCGAAACGGTGAAGTGCACAAGATAACTTTGAAGTAAAACACGTGACACTGATATTGCACATTAAACCTCCGTGAGATAGGGTAGAGCTGTCGGTACTAACTGATCACTTTAAAAAATAGTCTTCATCGTCCTCGCTGTCGTTCGTAATAATATCGTCGCTCTCGGTGGAGAGGACTTGAGTGATGTCAGCGGGAGGTGTGGGGGCTGTCTTTGCGAGCAGCTTCATTGCGCGAGCACGACTCTCCTGCAACAAGTTGGAAGCCACTGATGCTGCTTCACTTGTAGCAGTTTGATGCGATCGGACTGACTGCGCATCATCATGGGCATCATCATTGTCAGAGGATGTCTCCTCTTCGTTTATTAAAGGATATACCATAATACTATTGGTAGAGTGACGTCGAACAGAATTTTGTTTTCGCATAGCAGCGGTTCTCTGTAGGAGCTTGTTCGCTCTTTCCTGGCTTTGCTGGAGAAGCAAACTGGCAGCTGAGTGGTTTGCCCTTGGCTTTGCGTTGGTAAGATTTGCTCGCTCTCTAAAGACAGAATTGAAAGTCGTGGGCCCAGTAGACGACGAGGCAGAATTCCTAGATGGCGTTGAGTAGGGATCTGAAGTTGTCATCGAGTAAGGATTCTTCAGCTCACTTTTACCCAGACCTGATTTATTCTGGAATTGAGTACGATAAGTAAAATTGGCATCGCCAAGACTTTTCGCACCGAGGCTATCTGCGCCAATACTGTTGAAAGATAATTGCCGCGACTCGCTATCATCGCCCTCACTCAATTCTTCATCCATTATGTCATCCATAGAGCGCATTCTCTTTTCTAATCTTCTAATTCTGGCATCCTTTTGGACTAGCTGGTCCTCCAGAGCTTTCACTGCTATCTTCCTATCTTGCTCAAGCAGGGACAGTTGGCTGAGAAGTTCTGATTCGATTCTTGCCTTTTCATCTGTAGCTGAAACAAAGTCCTGCTGCAAACTTGTCACGATCTCATCGTAGTTTTTCTTCATTGCGCCAGTCTGTTGTCTAAGCTGTTTTAATGAATTCATAGCCTGATAGAGCTGGGACTGCAGAAGAACACCTTGTGCAGAATTGGCTAGCTTAACCTTCTCTTGCCTCGTTGGATTCTGCTCTACCTCAGCTCCAAATGGGTTGCCAGCGGGCATAATTTGAGCCATGACTTGCTCTTCGGTAGACCCTCCGGAGGCAGAGTGACTATCAGAATTCGCCGTAGAATTATTCGTGGCGAGCGCATGGTGAATGGGATCGTCTGAAATTCTTCGGATCTCATCATGCATGACTTTGAGCTGTGACTTTAGCATGCTCTTCTCGTGGGTCAAGTTTTCAAGCTTCAGCTTGTGCCTTTGATCAATTTGTTTTTCGCGTCGTTCTGATATTTCGATCTTAGCTTGTAGCTTGTTAACGTGTTCATTTTGCACTTCGATGCTCTTTTGCAGGGACGAGATCTTCTCGTCTCTCTCTTGGACCATTCGTTCCAGGAGATTCCTCTCCATTTTGAGGCTGGCAACCGCCGCCGTCGATGTCCCAAGAGAGGAGCCATGAGATTTCGAGGAAAACACGGAAATTTTAGATTTCAGGGTGCTATTTGAAATCGAGTTTTGTTTAGAGACAACACTGGCAGCAACACTGGCAGACATCTTTACGGTGTTTGATGATGTATTTGACTTTGATCGCTAGGATGGTATGTGGTTCTGCCGGCCTGGGGTAAACCCAACGTCTTGTGTGTTCTTTATTTTTTTATGCAGTCCTGCCTCGCACGGTCAAGCCAAAAGCCAACGTCGTTTCGTGTGTGAGAAGAGAAGGGTCTGTTGTCTGTGCGTGAGCAGATTTTTGGTGAAGGTGCACAAAGAAGAGAGTTCTGTAAGGCTGCTTGGATATCTTGTAAAACCAGTTCGTTCTTTTGTTCTAGTTCTATATATTGAATATGGATTCGCCAGTGATAATGTGTTTCTTCTTGAATGATTTGGAAACGGATTTGCTTTGGGTATTAATAATGAGTTACTAAATACGTACACTGTAGAAGGCTAGTGTCAGAGAAAAGAAGTTTTTTTCCCTGTTTTCCTTCCTTCAACCTCAACCGACACCGCGGAGAAGAATTCAGAATGGGAAGGCTGGTGAGAAAAAGAGAAAGGAACCCTGAAGGGAATCTTGTAAACTAATTTAGTCTTTCGACATGATGTTTCAGGAGCCAAGGCGACGCTTACTACTGTCGTAGGACTCCCCGTATGATAGAACATACCAAAATGCAGCTTAAATTTATTTACTGTAGTAACAACGTGTTGTTTGTTCAGTTCCAAAAATTAATGGTTGCTGTTCAATCTGGATGTATTTTTCTACCTCTACTTCTCTCTCGGGGGATCGGTATTTTGTCATTTGTGCATTTCAAACCGCGCGTTATTCGTACGTTTGGCCGTCATCAATTTTAGCCTGGTAAATGACTATAATGACCAGTTTCGTGCAAATGACTTTCGATCCGTGACCAACTACTTCTTCTATCCTCTTCCTCTCTTCCTTTTCCCACACGACAACAATAACGCCTCTTTTTTTAATGCAATAATTTTCAATTTTCCCCATTTTTTCTGCTCCAACGGCCAAAAAGAAAGCCAATACTTGATACTTGATAATAATAATACAGTAGCACACACATCAAACCAAATGCAATACACAACAATAATCCAAAGAAGGCATTCCACAACCCCATTTATACATTAAACGGTTGGCAGTTGATTTGGCTGCAGT
>Ga0115005_10001982_pt1 | contig 16380 bp, 17 predicted proteins | sample ArcOceMetagenome_FD_87163 | JGI IMG/M metagenome (GOLD analysis project Ga0115005, IMG submission 87163) | Marine eukaryotic phytoplankton communities from Arctic Ocean - Arctic Ocean - Greenland ARC118M Metagenome | ecosystem: Environmental > Aquatic > Marine > Oceanic | place: Arctic Ocean... | reverse complement strand
TGGATGACACGAGGCGATGGCCCAGCAGGAGGTGCCGACACCACCACTAGCACCACCACCACCACTCAAACAACAACCGCACCACCACCATCCACAACCACACACAACCGCAACGATGCCCCACGATACGATCGCAGAAGAGACAATCGCGACCGTGACCGAGATCGTGACCGCGGTCCACCCCGCAACTTCCAAAACAGACGCGGCCCCCCACGCCACAATCAAAATCACAGTCACGGCCGCGGTCCCCCACGCCGCAATCCCAACCACATCATCTTCTCCTCCTACGAAGAAGAGCGAAACTGGATTCAAAACCGTCGTGCAAAAAGAATCGAGCGCAAATCTCTCTTTGACGTCGAGCCCACTGAAGAACAGGTGGCCATGGAAGAACTTCAAAAAGCTGCTCTAGCGTCTCATGGGCCTAATCCTAATGTATTCCTGAGGCCGGAGGAGAGGGTGGGGGGTCCAACTGGAGGTTCGATGAGTGGAAGTGGTGGGGGGACGATGATGGGAATGCAGCCGCAGCAGACGAGGCATGCGAGGAGGTTGTATATTGGGCAATTGGCGGGAGATCTGTCTGAGCAGGATGTGCATTCTTTCTTCCAGGATGCGATTCAGAAAGCGTTGGGGGAGGATGAAAATTCAAATGGGGACGATCCCATTCTCTCCGTTTATATAAACAAAGAGCGGCATTTTGCTTTTGTGGAGTTTAAGAGTATGGACGTGACGACTGCTTGTTTAGCGCTGAATGGGATGAATATGCGGAATATGGGCAAGATAATTGTCAAGCGTCCCAACGATTATAATCCCGCTAATGCCCCCGCGGCTTCTCCGGAATTTATGCGGAAATTTGATGTGTCGAAATTAGGCATTATTTCGTCCATTGTGCCAGATTCACCGCATAAGATATTCATCGGGGGTTTGCCGTACCATTTGAACGAGGAGCAGGTTATGGAGTTGCTCGGGGCGTTTGGAAAGATTAAGGCGTTTCATTTGGTCAAGAATGATGCCATGGCTGTCACCAGTAAGGGATACTGTTTTGTCGAATATGCCGATGAGAATGTGACGGATGTGGCAATTATGGGGCTGAATGGGATGGACATGGGCGGAAATAAAGTTTTGAGCGCTAAAATTGCATCCAAGAGAAAAGAAGGGGAGGGAGAAGAAATTGGAACGGCGGCAATTGCGGGTGCCTTAGCCGTGACGCCTATTGTTCCTTTGGGGGATATGATGTCGACGTACTCTGGTGGCGTTTCTTCGGCTCCACCAATTATGAGAAATGTCGATGGAGTGGATGTGGAAGCGCTGGTGGATGTTGCCATGGGAACAGCAAATGTGTCAAGGATTACAGCTAGTAATGGTGTAGCAAATGCAAATGCTAATGCTGCTGCACCTTCCAATCCTTTAGACATTGCAAATGCAGCACTGCAAGCAGTTTACGGTAATGGTACTAATCCAGCTACACCTTCACATGCGAATGGAAATGGAAATGGAAATGGGTCGAGTGGGAAAACTCATATCGTAGTGCTTCAGAATATGGTGACAGATGAAGATTTTGTATCCACAGAAGATTACGAAGGATTGAAAGAAGAGGTGAAAGAAGAATGCGAAAAATTCGGCAGCTTGATAAGTATGGTGATACCTCACCCAGAGGTAAGACCGCACCACCAACATTTTCTTATGTATCTTTTATTATTTGTACGTCTTCATGATTGGTGTTAACCGCTTAGTTCATTTTCTTCCAACGCAACCGTCACGTGTTCAGGATGGCTTCACGGCAACAGCAATTAAAAAAATCTTTTTGGAATATGCAAGCTTGATAGATGCAGCCAATGCAGAACGCGAATTGTCTGGTCGTCAATTTGGGAGCAATGTCGTGAAGGTTACTTTTTTTGACGAGAAAGATTATGCAAGCCGTAAACTTCGATAGAAATTATCATTAAAATTTGCCTTACCAGCTTACCAGTACTAAAAATAGCGTTGTACCTGGCATTTACTAGAATGTTCACAATATCATTAACCTTTTTGTCCAAGTCTCATTGGTAAAGAAATATATTGAAACCTTATTCACTATCTTCTAATCACGTTATGCCTGTGCGATCTACTAAAAGTGACGTTTCTGCGTTCATCATGAAGAAGTTCAGATGTAGAAAACAACGACATGCCTTGTAGAACCCTGTCATATTGGATCCATTTTGATTTCACCAGTCAAGTCATTCATTACTTTTGTTCTTCTCTGGGATCAAAGTGACAAGAACCCAAATGTGAAATCGTACCAAGCATGCCCTCCGAACTTATTGAACTAACCAGGATTCCCACTTTGATCGCAACAGAAGACAAGTTCAATAATACTCACTACATTAGGCAAGGAAGAGTGAACAAATACCCAGTGCGGGAAGTGATAGCTCTTGGTTTGGAGAAGAAGAGAGCCGTAGTATCCGATGCCAATAGCTGCGTAATCAAGAATATTGCTGAAACACCCTGAAACACCATTATCTCCAAGAACTTTTGTTTTCGGTACTACACTAGTCTACTACTACTACGTGTACAGCACGATTGTTTGGATTTCCCCCCAGTAACCTTATGATTATTCATTCTCAAGGATAGCGATCTCATGTTGCAATACTGGGTCAATTTTTGAGAAAGAGTCTCCAAACAATGCTGTTATAGCATTGTCTGTCACTCTGTGATGTCTAGTTTATTCACTTATCTATTATCATTACAATAATAGTAATTATTCAAAAACAACCGCTCGACGAGAAAATGACAGCCCACAGAAAAGCTACCCATCATAGGCCACGCCTTGGCATACACACGCGACCCTCCATCTTTCCTCACAGCACAAGAGAAGGCAGTCGGCCCAATATTTTGTGGCAATTTAGCAAGTCGTCAAATGAACATTATTGGCTCATCTCCCAAAGCAATGAAACAGAAATTTCGTTTTTTGGAGGGGCAGGCGAAGAAGTTGGTGGTCCCATGGATTTAGTAAATGTTTTCAGTAATGCTACCTGCCTGGGTACGGAAGGATACCTCTACTACCTGTGACAGCAGTACGGTCAGGCGACAGACTGTGGGTCAACGACGGCATCAAAGTGATATCCTGGTTGTACCTAGAGCCAATGGAGTGGGACGAATGGATGACCTGACCGATGGTCATATAGCTAGTGGTCCCTCAAATCCTCCACCAGCGCTCGCCGCACTAGGGCTACTGAAGCTTCCATAGCCCTAGCCGGGTTCTCTGAACCTGCGGTCGCTCTCCTCGCGTGTCTACGGAAATATGCGTGGATTCAGCGCATCAATGTCGAGCTCGTCGAGGCAGTATCGACCATACCATCGACACTGGGCCTGAGCGGCCGCACTCGTCCGCTGGGAAGTCTGGGTACTACGAAGTACGCTCACCCCCGGCTCTAACGTGGACGTTTGCTGATCGCGAAGATAGAAAATCAACTAAAACTAAAACTAAAAAACTTCCTCCATCATGTCATCCGAGATCGCTGTGACAGATATCGGGTTCAAATGTACTCTCAATACTGAAGGAATTGATTGGTACTTTCCAAAATGGTTTACTAGAAACTATACGAGCTGGATTCATACATGCCTTTGAGATAGAATTGGAAGCCTATCTTCTTCCATCGGTCGCTCCGCCTAAAAATCTTGTTGATGAAAGCAACAACAAGATCACAGTACACATACGTGTACCAGATTTATTTCTATTTGTAAGAAGGTGTACACCCAACTCATGGGGATAACAATGAACGGCAAGGAGGAGAAAGAATTACTTTCTCACATCACAATGCATAGGCGTAAAAATATTTGGGGTGAGAATGTAGATAAATTTGACCCAAGGAAATCGTCTGGAGTGGAAAGACAGTGGCACGAAACCTACGAACCCTTGAAAGATGACTGTTTTTTTCATGGTGTTCACCATTGTCCTGCAGAAAGAATAGCTTTCGTCTTTGTTGAAATTGCTCTTGCTTTCCTGATTGATAGAAACGCAGAGATTCTGGGTACCATTCCTCCAGTCTCTTTCGAGCGGGCTACATTGGCACAACGGTTATCGCCCATTCCCATTTTGTGCAGAAAGAAATTAGATTAGTTTATGGCACTAATTTTGAAATTGTGTCTTGGATTGGCAAATTTTGGGAAATATTTTCAATTTGTATCCCGTCCTCTTGTGCCTCGAACTTTTCATCTCCTCGTAAATGAAACAGAGACAGAACTTTAAAAGATGTGGTTTATTTAACTTAGTCTCTCTACATGCATCATCTCTGAATGATTTTTTGTGTACACGTACTGTCTCTTGCTTTGGAAAGCTACTGTGTCATCTATACCACCTCGTAATTTCGAGGAAGAGGAAAGCTAATAGAACACAGAAACACACAGCGGCATGTATTCACAAAGCTGCTGCAGTTGTACCAACAAAGGACAACCAATCAGACAACACGAGCAGTAAGCATCCAGCGGTCTGTAAGATAATGAGTACAGTACAGGGCATGAGATTTATTGGTATGAAACTGCACTATGCTATTTGATGCTGAAGAATTTTCATCAACACTTACCAAACTACCGAGAGCAAAGGTCGACTCCAAGGTGATGATCATATGATTCTCTTTATCTTCATGTTCTTCCTCTTTGTCTTTCTGACCAGATGAGCCCCTAGTATTTCTATCAACACCGAATCTCAAGAGTTTAACAAAGAGAAAGTATGTTACAGTAGTGAATGTAATACCAACAATGGCGTGGATCCAGTACATCATCTTATCTTCTAGAATTTTCGCCATAGATACGTAATCTCCGTGAGCTACCAAATTGGTTATCAGTTGGAGAAATCCAAAAGTCGCGAAGTTAACAACGACGCCCGCGTACATTCCATACATGAACACGGCACTGTCAAAGGATGATGCTTCTTCATTATCACTTTGAGATTTACTTGTTAGCAGGTCACCTCCCGGATGTTCTTCAACCATGAGAGGGACCCCCGTCTCGAGATGATGAATTGCTTTGTCGGAAGGCATGGAATCAATCAAACAGTTTTATGAGAGGTAGGGTCAATGCAATACTACACTCCAAATTTTGATGGCCAACTTCAAACTCTCTATTTACAGGGAAAGAAGATTACAGTGGTTGAGGTTGTTGTTGCTTACACTGTGAGAATTGACTTCGAGAAATGCGAAACTTCCTTTTTTGTGATTTTTCAAATTTCAAATTTCAAATTATAACATGCGTATTGTCCATAAGTTTGATCCCTGATAGATGATGCTTTCCATACTTCACACGTCCTACCTATGTATGTATACCATGTCAGTGTGATTGAAGATGGAGGCTGAATTTGAAATAATTAGTACCAACCATAGATGGTTTACCAGAAAATTCGAATTTTCTAAAAGCATGCCCACAACTCTCTCATCCTGCACAGCGAGAAAAGAATCAAACCTCTATTTTTCGCTCTCATCTTCACACAGCACTGTTCTAAGTGTTTACCAACTATGAAAACGGCTACATCACCACCCCCTAAGGACCAGCACAAGCATCAAGAACACAAGAATAATTTTAGAAAAGCAAGTGCGACGGGCCGTGTGAGGAAAAGATCTACTTTGGAAAAATCAACAACGAAACCATCATCACAATCGCCTCTCACAATTGATGTTGGCAACAAATATTCACCTGCAGCTGAAGATGTTATGGGTACACGTACAACCAATCGTTGGAAACCTTCATGTCCTCCCAATGTGCAAATATTCGCTAGATCACTTACTATACGGAAAAGCATTACGTTTGCGTTCTTTATGATATTTGTGTCCTGCGCTACAACGTGGTATATAACGTGGTCGGGAACTGATCTAGGGGCGCTAGATTTTGATTTTTCACTGAGTCATAACCTCTCGCTTGTGGAAAAGGCGAATTCTCCAAATCCAACATCCAAAAGACGAGATCAGGGCCTGATTATTATAGTCGGTAGCCCTGGTGTTGGATTCGCTTCTCTCGAAAAGGATCTAACGATTTGGAGTAAACAGTACAGCATTCGGCCTTATTCATATGCATTGGTAAGAATAACTGTCACGGTCTCAAGGATTTTTAATGTTCACTGTTGCTCATATTTGTTCATGTGAACACCGCAGCCGAATATTTCCCCCCAAAAATATAACATTACTGAAGGCTTCCTACCGCTGATTGATGCGCTGACGACAAAAGTGACAAGTGCGCCAAGAGGATTCCCTACATACAATCGAACTAAAAGCAATTCCTCAGCCTTTTTTATTGAGGAATTTCGCCAGGGATTCAACTCACAATGGTTGCAGAATAAGAATATCATTGTGGGATCAGATTCATTTCACCACATTCTAGACAACAATGAATTGAAAATTGACAAGTTTATAAGTGAGTTTGTAGGGCTGCTGCCATGGAATGACGAGCGGTACTCACTTTCTGGTTCGAATGATCGCAGCACAGCATTCGTTTTATATCGGTCATCGCGGATCGATCATGTACAGTCAGCATGGTCGGTTTCCTCACCAAAGAGAAGTTTTGTAGAATGGATCACATCTCGAGACTGTTTCAACCAGTTGGATCAATTTTCAATTGCAGAAAAGTTATATCAAAAGGGAATAGATGTTGATATTATCGATGTAAATCATGTTGTGGAATTGGATCTAAGCTTGAGTCATTACATAGCTTGCCACATTTTGAACTTGGCATGTAGCGATGATGGGCATTTGTTAGAGGCTAAAGGCAATGCAACTGTAAATACTATGGCATCACCTTTTAATGGTGAAGTGAACGTTGGTCGAGATACGCTAAGGGAGCTTGACACAATACTTGATGAGTATGACTGCTGTTTCGAGTTCATAAAAAATGCACGATTCTTTCCAGCTACAAGTTCTCTCTATGAAAAGTTTTCAAATTGTAAATGCTCAAGTCTTGACGTTCCTGATGACCCGAGAAAGGTTACGCGTGATAGGATCGGAGAGCTATTCAAGCAGTCGTAGTTAATTGTCTTCGCAGAGCAGACGTTTATATCATTACGTGTACTCGTGTACGTTTGGTATCTATACAATCCCGCTCTTTATTAGATGTGATGCGTAATCTGTCTTGGGGCAGCTTTTTCGGGCAAATTGCTCACGAGGAATTTCTGCTGCATCGGAATTTTTCCAACCAAAATCTTGGCTGGAGGTACAAGGGCCACTGGGAAATAGCTCTTTGGGACCCTTGGTTTTTCGAACATGACGAGAAGCTTCATCATGGTACTCTGTCCAGCTGCTACAAACAACATCTCCCTCCACAGTACCTTGTGGATTCTTTGATTGCGCCTTTACGAGAGCTTTAGTGAGATCATTCTTTGAAATTGTTAGTGAATCACTGATTATCGAATACGATCAAGAATGAGTAACAAACTCTTACCAAAGTAAAGTGGGATGATTCATCCAAGGCCAATGCTCTCTTCCATTCGTCCCAATCATCCGAAGGGGGTGGACCTCTATATAAATCGCTCAAAAGCTTGAAGACTTCATCGGTTCTAATTTGTCGGTCTAAACCCGGGTTGGCAAGCAAAAGAGTAATTAAGATAATCATGTTTGACTTCAACTTTTCTTTCTCACCTCTTTTGGTTTCTTCGCCACCATGTGTTATGTTGCCGAACGAAGTTTCCAAATCCTTCGGTGTAAATAAATACAGAAATGTTTCTTTCGGCTGACAAATGTTTTGTGGGCCAAGAGCAGTTAAATTGAAGAATGCCATGTGTGAACTCTTGGATAATCGTGATTTGAGTTGATGATCTGTTGACCCCAATCACAACAAATACTGAAAGTCGATTTGGTCAATCGCACAAGCTGATCGCACACTTCCATATTTTTTTCATAAACCTAGATATATTATTTTAATTTCAATTAGGCTCCAGCACGCGGGGTACAAATGCCTCCTCTGCACTGGTAAATCTCTTGCGCCAAGATCTCTGTTCTAGAAAATTCCCCTCCAACCAATGGTGGACACTTCACGATCGCCCCACTTTCCATTAGATTGATTTCAGCATCATCGAGAGTTTTTAAGTCTGACGCAAGTGGCTTTGGCAACCCAGGAGGGACACCACTGGCTTCAAGAAATGAAAATGCCTGCCTATAGTCCTTGCCTGTATACTTGAGGTTGTTCTATCCGGGATAAAAATGTCAGAGTCAGAAACAAAATATAGAAACACACTGTTTGTAGTGCAAAAGGGGTTATTTTCTCTTACCTTCAAATGAGCAGGGATGATTCGTTGAATTGGCCATTTGGCTACCTTGTCAGCAAAGTCAAGAGTTTCCTATTTCGATAGAAAGAGGACAACGAAACAAATTAGCACTGTACAAAGAGCTGAAATTAACTACAAATTGTCATGACTTCGTCGACTCACCACGGGATAGCGATTGAGGATAAGCTTTTGGAGAATTGGTGCAACGAGAAGCCCTCCCTGAAGAGCCTTGAAACTCGAAATATCATCACCCACCCTTTGTAAAACAATTAAAAGTGAGCACTCTATACATAAAAACATGTGTCAGGATGTAGGCCTACACCGACCGCACTGAAATTGGGACCATCACTCACCAGTCAAATGGATAAATGCCAGCAAAGTCAGGGTTGATATCCGGTCTTCTATTTTGTATTGCTTCTCCGCCATCCTTAATATCAATCGCGTCAGGCATGAAGTACAATCCAAACAAAACAACTCTTCTCCATCCCCGTTTGCGTACTTCCTCTGTGTCCTCAACAATGTCTGTCACTGTATCGCGGGCGTGATATAACAATGGTTTCGTATCCCGTTCAAAGATTTTTGGAACTTCCTCAGTAACTTCGAGCACAGTATCCGTACATAACAGAGTATTTGTATCTTTATGGAAGAACACTGTTTCACCAAAAGCTCCATCTCTTGAAATAATGGGCCCCAATGTCTCAAAATCGAAATCATTCCACTCGGCAGGTGCATCTTCCTTCCTCTTTGGCAAGGATTTTGTGCGACCCGACGGATATCCAAGGAAAGAGGAAGGTAAATCACTGGGAAAAGAGTACTGCCCATCTTGCAACCAAACCTGAGCATCTTTGAATTTTTGAGCAAATACACCTGCATATACCTTATGTTCAATAGCTACTGAACCCAAAACAATATGTTTCACAGGGCCATGTTCTTTTTCCAAACCACGCATAAATGATACACATTCTGGAGTCGCTGCGATAGGATCATAAACAAAGAGCCCCCCAGTAGACAATTTTACAATTGTCATTCTCACAGGAACTTGCACATTCAAAATACCAAACTTTTGGTCCATGGTCCAAATCTTGTTTGGGACGATTTCTTCCATGATTGTTTGCTTAGTTTTGTAAGGTCCGATGGGTAAGACTCCGTAGAGTCCATAATCAGTAGCTTTGTTTTCTCTTGTAGCTGCAAAAGACGTTCCCAAGCCAAGAGCTGCCACAGCAAGTTCAATACTTTGGCGACGTGTAGGAAGAGATTCAACAGGAGTTTCATCTTGCATGTTTGTGGAAAGCAGATTTGATTGACGAGATCTTGCGACGACATTTGCAGTTTTCGAAAATGTGGTGAATGCAGAACATGTAGCGAGCATACTGCAAAGTACAGCTGCGACCGAGGCCAACCTGAACAGCACCATTATGTCTACTGTTCTGGATTATGGATAATGGATGATGGGTAGAGCGTCGTCTGCCGTTTCCGTTTGTTTTCTTTGTTAGGCTCTCGTAGTCAGTCATCAGAGATGGGCGCAGGTCGCAGAGGAGGGAGGATTTCAGGAGGAGGAGGAGGAGAGATGGGAATCCTTTTCGAAACACGTCATCCATCCGTTTAAAATGTTGGGGTAAACTGTGAAGCCCCCCCAATCATTATCTATCTTTTAGCCGTCATTTCTTCAACAACAAAAAGCCTTTTAAAAATCTGTAAACAGATGGAAGTTCTCGTTCTTTGAAGAAAAAACAGATGGCATGGGTTGTTAATGGTATGCGACTTGAAGACTTCGATCACCAATGTCAAATGTGTCCAAAGAAAAGGAGTTCTTTCCAACAACAGCGTCATCACATCAGTTTTTGTTCACTTGAAGCAGCTTGAAGAAGAAAAAGTAAATGCAGGAGATTGAACTGATGTTTAATTTCCTTCTGAAACTTACTTCCGCATTCGAATGCGAAGTTCGGGTGGTATTGTGGAACGAAAATGTACAATTTCACGCCACTATTTTCAAACGAGATTCATTCAAATTCATTAACCGTTTGAATAAATAATACAGCTGTATTTTAATATGCCTTAAATTGAACATGATGGACCTGGTAAACTTTTAATTTACAATATTTCTTATGCTCACATTGTTACAGGTAAAATTGATTAAAAATATACAGAAGCTCTTCTTTGGAGACCAATCATTAAAATCAGAAACAATCTTTCTTTCAAACGTTGGTATTCTAATTCACTCTTGAAATGATTTCAGCTTTAGCAAAATCTTGAATAATGTGGCGCACTTCTTCTGACACATCGGAAATATCCTCTTCTATATCATTTGGAGAAGTTCCATAGATACTCTGATATTCTCCACAAGATGGCTTGGGTGTACATGCCATCTGTCTAGGTCTAGGTTCGTCCTCCCGCACTGATGAGATACCTCTATGCCTGGGCAATTTCACACGCGTAGTGCTTATCATTTGGGGTGAATAGTCTTGCTTCCGTGATCGTTTTTGGTTGCGCCAGCCCTGGTGCTCGTAAGATGCTTTGAAATCCTCGTCCGACCTATAGTGGTCCCAACCAAATGAATACGCAGCTGATCTTTTCTTCAAAGCTTCTATAGGGAAAGGTCCTAAACCGCGGTACTCATTTGAATCTGTGTGATTCATTGAAATTAGATCTAGACATGTTTGAGATCTCTTCAGAGTTGAGTGTAAAGGCATCGGCATTGTTTCCATTTTGTTCCTCGAAAATTGTGGCACTCTCGAACCTCTGGAAATTTGAGATTTTTTAAAAGGTGGCGGGAGCTCTTCAAGAAGAGTGAGGTGGTGTCAAATCAAAATGTTACAGTATGTCAGAAAATAAAACCCGGATTTCTCTGAAAATAGCGCGAACCCAAAAAAAGGTTGGGTGGTTATCAATAAGGGTAGATTTTAACTCCAACCCCCACAAAAGTACTTTTTCTGGCTCTTTCTTCTTTTTGAATTGTAAAAAATTCAAAAACACTTTTAACTTCTCTTGCAACAACGCAAGGACAACACAACACATCCACCGAACAAGATGCCGGCCCAAAAAGACAAGGAAGAAGCAACAGAATTTCCTGATGGATTCATGTTTTTTCGAAGCCTTGGTTGGAGCATGAACAGGTAATGTCCTTCGCATTCCAGCATTTTGGAGCTGACCTGCTCTTTGGCCCCACATTCAGCATTTCGATACACTCAGGAAGAAGACGGATTGGGATGTTCCAGAGGAACAATGTTTAATTCAAATTTTTTTAGAAGAAGAATAAGTTACAAGTTCAAAGAACGTGTAGCAATAGTAGCAGAAAAGTGGCAACATCTATTTTAAAATCATTCAAGAACGCAAGAACATGGATGCTGGTGATGGTGACATGTGGAGGAGTACGCCGTGTACCTCCTACACGTACGGTACACTATAATAATATAAGGCAATTTGAATTACAAATTAAAAAAGAAATATTCTTGTATTGTACAGGGAGTTTTTTCATGCCAGCATTGGCAGATCTACGAGTATTGCAATGGAGGAAAAAAGAGTGAAGTGAGATTGACATCACAATTTGAAAAAAGCGGGAATGGATCTGTCAAGATTCAATTTCCCCCCCCGCACCGACCGACCAACGGTCAATCAAGAAAAACCAATTTCAATTCTCCAAAAACGACTGAGATCGATCAGCAAAGAAACAAAGCAACATCAACATATCAGCTCACCACCCCAATATCGCAACCTCCTATTGTTCCAAACTTCCATCATGTCAAGCCCAGGTCGAAGAAGAGTGAGTCTCTGAAACATATTTTCCGTTCTCATTGTTTACTGATTTTAAAGTACCCTCCCTCACACATCTATCTCCCCATCAATTCCAACGTCATTTCTTTCAAAAAGATATCTATAGGTGCAAAGGATCAGACTAGAAAGCGCATCGAACGCATGGAGGCAGAAAGAGAGGAACGCAGACGTCTCATGCAGGAGGTGAGTATTGCATTGAAAAAACTGTGAACAAATGCGCCATGATAAAATGCGCCATTCACGCCTTAATGTGTTCTTCTCTCACAGCGCAAATTGGAACGAGCAGAAGAAGAACAAAGAAACATCGCTGCTGGAAATCCAGGCGATGTAGATTTTATTGGACTCGTGAAGAAGTGGAGGCAGGAACATGCAAATGATGCAATGTCTATTGAATCAGGAGGTGCTCAACCAAAAATCTGCATCGCGGTTCGAAAGAGGCCAGTTTTTGAAAAGGAACGGGCACGGAAAGACCACGACTCTGTTACCTGCCATCATCCAGTTGTGTGGGTGCATAGTGCGAAATTGAAAGTGGACGGAATTACGAAATATCTTGACCATAGTTCATTCTGTTTTGATTATGGGTTTAGTGAAAAGTCGTCAACTGAAGATGTTTATCAGCACTGCACCATGCCTCTTGTTGACTTTACGTGCAGCGGCAAAGGTGGGAGGGCTACTGTCTTTGCATACGGTCAGACAGGATCTGGAAAGACTTATACGATGAATGGTATTGAAGCGATGGTCGCGGAGGATATTTTCTACTTACTTTCCAAAGGAGTCAACACTAATTTGGATAACACTATGGTGTTAGTGAGCTTCTTTGAAATTTATGGTGGCCGGATCCAAGATTTGTTGAACAAGAGAAATCGTCTGAAAGTTCTCGAAGATGGAAAAGGTGAAGTTGTCGTGACGGGCCTTCTAGAATTCGAGGCAAACAACCCCAAACATTTGCTTGAGTTCTTTGAATCTGCTCAAAAGTAAGTTGATTGTACTGTTCCCATTCCACAGCACCAAAATGTTTTGTTTGAATATGTCTGATAACTTACGATATTTGACGCCAGGAAACGCACCACTCATGCCACCGAGGCCAATGATACATCTTCTCGCTCTCATGCTATTTGCCAAATAGTATTGAGAGATAAAGAGAGCCAAAAACTGAAGGGAAAACTGTCGTTGGTCGATCTTGCTGGAAGTGAACGTGGTTCTGATACAAAGTCGCATAATAAACAGAGACGCACTGAGAGTTCAGATATTAATACTTCCCTCTTGGCACTAAAAGAATGTATCAGAGCTCTGGGTGGTTCATCAAAACACGTTCCATATCGGGCATCTAAGCTGACTTTGATCTTAAAAGATTGTTTTACATCTAGTCTAGCGAGAACTACAATGATTGCAACAGTTTCTCCAGGTGCATCATCGGCAGATCATACTATCAACACTCTGAGATATGCGGATCGGATCAAAGAAAAGAAGGTTGGTACAGTATGGTGCTTTGATGTATTAACAACGATTTGTCTGTCGAAAGAGCCTGATATGAACTCACATTGTTGTCCTTTGCCTTCAACAGGTTACAGACGTTAAGTCGAGGAAAACTAAAACTGCTCTTAAAGCTGAAGAATCAAGACCTAATGTTAGACCTAGTCGGGTAAATAAAGAGCCTATTGATGATTTAGATGTTTTACATACATCGTTGAGAGGCCAAAGCCCTGACGATTTATTCGAAAGCGATGAAGAGAAGAGTGTCGAGGAGATCGCACAACTTCATCGCAGTGTGCAGACTTTGTTCGAAGAAGAAGAAAGTCTTTTGAATCTCCATATGACTGTCATTCAGGAAAATGCTGAGTTGCTTACGGAAGAGGGAAAACTTCTCCAAGGAGTTCAGAGTGACGCAGTTGTAGACTACGATATTGATAATTATGCTTCGCAGTTGGGCTCTATTTTGGATCGTAAATCATACCTGATCAACTGTTTGAAGGAAAAGTTGAGTTCGTTCAGAACACAATTACAGCGAGAAGAAGAGCTTTCTAAAAAGGTTGTATCTCTTCCTGGGTATTAGAAAGTAGATAATAGTCAAAATGATTTTGAGATGTGAGAGGAGAGTGTAAAATCTGCATCAAAATCGCATTCTAATGTCCGCGTTTGCTTAACTTGGTGTTTATCTTCTACACGTACTCGAGTGCCAAGGACACATAATACATACTTCAAGCTTTTATTTGGATCATAAGTGTGCTTGACACAAACACTTAACATCTGACACCAATCCACGTCGCATCAAAGCTGATAAGTAAGCTCTGGTTTACGCCTGCACCTTGTTCATTTCTTGACTAGTACTAACGCTCTCTAGACCGTCAATAGGTTCTTTTCTCAATCTTCGGTTCAGCTTGCAGTCTATTGTTCCTCTGTTTTTAAAAGTACTCTTCCATGATTTTGGCTCATTTCAAGTTACAAAACCCATTTTTAGAGGGATGTGGTATGACATGGCATGGGTCGATTCGGGCACAGGAATTATGCTAGCGGAAGCATCAAATGGGTAGTTGGATAATCCCGATGGATAGATTTTGTAAAGGTGCAATTGATATCATCAGCTTCACGTGCTTCACGGAGTAATTATTTAGTGAACTGTCCCACCCACCATCCATCTGTCTTCGACTATATTTATCTCTACACGTATTCTATAGTTTTTTTAAATGGTACAGTATAAAATGTTTGAAGAGTTATGCTGGAGAGTTATGTTCAATGCATACTTGTAGTCATTTACACTAACAGGAACCAATATTTCTTTTGTGCATAAAACATCATTCCCTTGATCTTCACGTATCATGTTAAAAATAGCTTATCTTGCGCAAAGAGATTATTTTTTCGCATTCAACTTTCGCCTTCGTTGAGAAGGTGACATAGTAACGCCATTAATTGTTCGTTGAGATTGCGCCGTACTGTCCGATAGTTGGGACAACTCGCTTCCCTCCCACTCATCCAAGGAAACCAAGCTCGAAGTACTCAAACACAAAGACGCGATGTAAGACTGGGCAGAGTCGGCTGCAATCTCCAAAGCCTTCTTCGCGACGCATCTAGCTTGCGTGATCATTTGTTGTAACAGCAAATCGGTATCAAAAACCAAACGTACGTTTTTCAGTAGGTGGTCTTCTGGACAACTGTCAGCCAAGTCTGAGCAGTGCCCAGGGACTTCAAGCCTTACCACAAAAGGTGTTTCACCCATGATGAGAACATCCATTGTGATGGAAAACATCATCATGCAACCATGAGAATTATTTGTGTTCGGTTTCTCCTTATCACTCTGGAGAGGGCTGTTCAATATTGGTTGGAATCTTGTTACGACTGTTTCCAATTCAACAGGTGTAATAGCTGGTTGGGTCAACGATTTCACAAACATTTTCTTTTGAATTGGACTTGCAGAAGATTTGCTCACAAACGCATTGATAGAGCTAGCCAGCCTGGATTTTACCAAATACTTGAACGAATCAGAGACATTGTCAATTAAAACCTTTGGTGCATCGCTCAGCGTGTTGTATGTAAAATGGCAAGGTGCTGCCATCTTTTCAGCGCACGATTCTTGCAGTCCTCGCCTTTTATTGTTCGAATCGCTGGGGTGGTTGCCTTCAGTGCGAGAAGAATCATGAAGAAGCTTGAGGCAAGGAAGAGAACAGCACGGTCCCAAATCTTCTGTCAGCTTGTCCATCGCGAAGAGCTTCTGAAGTTGATGCGACGTTTGCATAGTTTCAACTTTCAAGCTCGTTTGTGCCGTTGATAGCAACGAGACGAATGATCGTAAGGATGATTCACTGTTATATTCCATTTCTTTTTTCACTTAACTGAGTTTCTAATGTTATGATGACTGCATTCAAACATACGTATGTTCAAAGCGTCGAAAGAATGTTGAAATTCGGTTGGTGGGTTGGCTTCAACGAAACTACTTCAACTTGCTTCTTGCTTCAACCCATGCAAGCTTCTTCAAGGAAGCTGTGCTTTTTGTGGTGTTTTCATTCGCGTTGCGCTGATGCGAATTGATGCGACGCGATGCCAACCCCCGGTCTCCCGACTCTTTCAGGGATTGACATCGAAAAATCAAATATTCTCACTTTACGTTCTCGCCACGCATTATTGGATAGTTTTGAGGCAGCAGCTACGTACATTACATTACAGTACCGTCCCGTACAGTATGTTTTACTGTCCTCCCAAACACCATAGTATGATACAGTAACTCCGAAGAGTTTCACAATCAAGTCGCTGCTGCACGTGGATAGGGTCTTATTGATTTGCAGTGTGTACATTTCGAGGGGGGGGGGGGGGGGGCCCTCCGGTCCCGGGGTACACCATCTTTTTATTTACCGGTCCCCACCCCGGCACCAACCCCCCCCCTTAGTCAATTCTTT
>Ga0115005_10001981_pt1 | contig 16382 bp, 15 predicted proteins | sample ArcOceMetagenome_FD_87163 | JGI IMG/M metagenome (GOLD analysis project Ga0115005, IMG submission 87163) | Marine eukaryotic phytoplankton communities from Arctic Ocean - Arctic Ocean - Greenland ARC118M Metagenome | ecosystem: Environmental > Aquatic > Marine > Oceanic | place: Arctic Ocean... | reverse complement strand
TGTCACTGGGGGTGAGATCGCAAAGATGATGGTGGAACAATTCGGCATATTTTTTACATGCTGTGTGGATGGATGGATGAACAGCACACATGATGACACGTTAGGAAGTTGAATTCTACCAATCATGCATTTGCAGCAGTACGTGTACTACACGTAGGTAGTATACACAAAATCATAAAAACAAGAGCTTGTTTATACTCACCGGGAGAGCAGCAGTGGAAATACCAGCATTTCTTGCATCTGATAGGATGAGGGGACTTTCGAGTCTCAATATTGGGACATTCGTTCACCGAGCACTTTGGAAAGTATTGGAAACATTGAGAGAACGGAGTAGGAGGAAGATGTTTGATGAACTTAGGAGAGACCGCCATCCGACGGCAACTAAAAGAATTCCGAGTTTTGCGCCAAATCGTGGACCGCCTCTGGAGAATTTCATCCGCCTTTATCTTTTGGATTGGCCCATCTCCAGCCTTTTGCAGAGATTCTCCCAATATTTCATACCATTCACCGTCCGTGTTCCAGTCAGGGTCCAAAATGTCCATCATCCCCAGACGCCTCATGATGGGGATGTAGAGGTCAAGAGGCAGCTTTGTCTTTTTCGAAGAAGGCATTTTATACTCGAACATAAAACTATTAATCCCGCCCATATCGACCATAGTCCCCCAAGTACAAAGCGCAATTCTGGTAAGCATGGCTTTCACTTGGAAGGCGATAATGGTATTCACCGAATATTCTTTGCTTTTCAATCTCGGTTCCACTCGTTCCTCGTAAACAACATATAGATGTAGAAGAATACGACTTACACTTTCATTGGTTTCCTTCCGGAGAACAAACCACTGTTTGTGATTCAGCATTTCCCTGTATACCTTGATGTTGAAAACGTGTTTATTTTCCACAAAAGATTCTCGCATTTGCAAAGCTTTCTGCTTATCAACAGAGAGGGCCATACAATCCAATTGACCATAAACATCTTCGATGGCCTGCACAATGTCATCAATCTGGAGTTTAGCAAACTCTTCCATGCCATTGATGACTTCTTCTGATGGCACTTCGGTATTGAGTTTGGCCGCTAGCTTTTGGAGCAATCTTCCTGTTTCGTCCTCCTGCCATTCCTCAAAATTCGGATTCAACTTTTCTACTCTTTGAATCCAATCAAGAAATGTCATGCTTTAGAGGTAAGTGTGTATAGGTTATAGGTTAGTATTGTTTGTGATTTGAGTAATACTTGGTGCTTCACTTGACTATTCGGTCCAGTTTTGCAGTTGGCAGTTGTTTTCCATCCCTCTACTCTACTCTCTAGGCCAATTAGAAATTCTTGGCTCTCATTTTGAATTTTCAAAGAAAGTTCTTGTAAGTCATCTGTCATGTGTCATTTTTTCTTCCGTTGCTCGTGCTGGCCGCCTCTTTTGTGTTTCTCTGTTTGGCCAGAATGATACCAATGAATGCTGGGGAATGTTATTCTGGTTCACATTTACCTTCTCCGAGGGTTGTCAATGCTCCTTTCAAGACTGTTCCAATATAGTATAGTTCTCCAAGACTGGCCAATGCTGAGGAATGTTCCGAGTACACGTATCATAGTCGTCAACAAACCGTTTCTGAATGTTTTTGTTATTTAAAATGTGAGAGTACGTGTACACCACGTACACGTACACGTACACGTAGTGGTAATCTCACATTATATAACAGTTTTATTTTACTCCAACAAGTTCAAAGTGGACCGCGGGAAAGACCAGTGTGATATAAACCACCAGCCAGCAAGGCGTTGGTATGGGGGTACTAACTGCACCGGAATATGAATGGTGCATCTTGTATCTTGTTGCGGGTGTCTCATTTTTGTCCTTTTGTTCTTTCTTTGCCACCTGAAATAGCGTCGGGTGGATTTTGTTCCGCCAGTTCCCCTTTTTTTAAAGTAAATAGTCTAATGACGTCATCAACATCCATCAACGTCCTCTTTACGCGCACTATCGGATTTTTCAGAAAAACCTTCGTGTTGATAAAAAGGCTCTCTTTTTTATAATAATAATTTTATCATTCATTGTTTATGGTAGTATTGTATCAACAGTGTATCAACACCATGCCCACACTAGAAATGGTATTATCCAGTGATGAGGAAATTGAGAATGACTCTACATCATCAGTACATTTAGATGGTGCAATCCAACACAAATCAGGAAACAAGAGAAAAAGAACAGCACCACCAAAACAATCATTTGATGATCGCTTCGATGATCTCATGGCTTTCAAAGCCAAGTATGGTCATTATAATGTTTCTCAATGTGGTCAGGATATTTTTCTTGGGAATTTCAAATTGGTGTAAAAACATTAGATGGTCCTATAAGCAAATCCAAATGAATCAGAAGCCAACCAACACCAAACTATCAGTTGAAAAGATTCAGCGCTTGACCGATGCCGGTTTCAAGTGGAAATAAATTAGACTGAGCAATAAGCAATGAATATTAAGAACCCAGATTTAAGATGGACCTCCGCATTCAGCAGTAGCTCATGCTAGTAGGTCGCATATTGCACAAGCTACATGATATAAAGGCATTCAAAAATACAAATTCTTACAGCCATTTTTCGTGAACCATGATCTTTTCAAAACTTATTCTTGCTTGTCAGTTTTGCTTATCTGGTGCCATTGCAACCATGTTTTGTACTATCTTCTCTGAGGTTGAGACACTTTGCCAAAATACTAACGTGATTTGTGATTTTGGGATATTGTACTAACTTACAGTAGAATTCTGGTGTAGAAACATGTTGCAGAAACAATTTGAAATTTTGGGAGCGATTTCGAGATTGGGGCGATACTAGTAATTCCTCACAACGCCATTTGAAGCACTTTTGATCAAATTTCAACTACTGTACGTGTATTTCAATACTCGTGTACATAAAATGAAAGGTTATTTTATGTAATAGGACATGTACCGTTTGTAACCGCTACTCAGCTGCTGCCACTACTTGTAATGATAATACTGTTCAACAGAAAGAAGAAACGAGGTCTCGCAAGTTCATATGTTGAAACCAAACAGATACAAAGCTAATGACTTATCAAGCAATTGAATCGAGCTCTGTATTCTTTAACGTGCGCGTGTCGGTGCTTCAATTTTGGGCCAATACCTTCTGGCTGTAGGCGTAACACAATAAAACACCACTTCACATACATCAACGCACCCTACTACAACCACATTAAAATCGTTCCCTAGCTACCAATTCGAGTGAGTATCCTGGTTCCTGGTGTGTGTACTTCGTCGGTAAGCATTGAAGAAATGAGTTCCAGCAGACTGCTGTTTGCTCTGAGGCAGATTTGCGACCGGAGCATTTACACAAAACAATATGATTTCAAATGCACAAATGACATCTTATTCGCCGAATTCTACAAGAGTGCCTCTACTAGTCTCATTGGCTGCAAGCATTATGAGAAAAGAAAAAGTAGTACAACAAGTGAGGACTAGTCTCGCTACTATGTAAGAAAGACAGAGCCTGCTGCCTTGAGTTCACTTCAGAAAATAATAGCCAGAACGTGGGTCGGGGGAAACACCACCACCACCACCACTACAAGAGTCAGACGAGCAAGACACCACCGTCGATGCCCCCATGATAGGTTCACCTCTTCTTGCACGCATTCTTGTGCCCACCAAGTGTCCAGTCCCATTTCTGGCATTGTGCGCCACAATAAAAAATCATTCCCGAGCTTGAATTCTTACAACCCGAGCATTTCAACAACTTGGATGATACTACTAGGTTCTGTTCCTTGGTGGAACAGAAGTTGCAACGCTTATCTCCCGATGTGGGCAGATCATCTGATGCTGATTTCCCAGTGCCAAGATAGATTTCCGTTTCGGCCTTGATCGTAAGGGCCTTGTCACTGGGGGTGAGATCGAAATTTTATACTCTACCATAAAACTATCAATCCCGCCCATATCGACCATAGTCCCCCAAGTACAATGCGCAATTCTGATAGTAAGCACAGGGCTTTCACTTGGAAGGCGATAATGGTATTCACCGAATATTCTTTGCTTTTCAATCTCGGTTCCACTCGTTCCTCGTAAACAACATATATGAAGGACAATACGACTTACACTTTCATTGATTTCCTTCTGGAGAACAAATCGCTGTTTGTGGTTCAGCATTTCCCTGTATACCTTGATGTTGAAAACGTGTTTTTTTACCACAAAAGATTCTCGCTGCTCTATCGCGTCATGCTCATCAAAAGAGAGGCTCGTAAAAGATAATTGAAACCAAACATCTTCGATGGCCTGCACAATGTCATCAATTTGAAGTTTAGGAAACTCTTCCATGCCATTGATGACTTCTTCTGATGGCACTTCGGTATTGAGTTTGGCCGCTAGCTTTTGGAGCAATCTTCCTGTTTCGTCCCCCTGCCATTCCTCAAAATTCGGATGCAACTTTTCTACTCTTTGAATCCAATCAAGAAATGTCATGCTTTAGAGGTACGTGGTATAAATTTGTATAGGTTATAGGTTAGTATTGTTTGTGATTTGAGTAATACTTGGTGCTTCACTTGAAGTTGGCAGGTCCGGTTTATGGTTTATGGTTTCTGTCATTTTTTGAATTTGCTCTCATTTTCTTTTCAAAGAAAGTTCTTGTAATGAGACCCGTGTACTGTAGTTCGTTCTAAAAAAACATCTTTGTTGGCATCTAAAATGACATGGCTCCTCTTCGGAAGAGAAATGCTATCGTTCCTAGGAATGCTCATAGCAAATGATGCGAGTGCTGGTGTAGAACAAGACTTTTTGAGAGTTAGACCATCGTCACGTCCCCTCGTTCGCGTTTGTTGTATCCGATTCTGCATTTTCGTTTCTTCCCGTTGCTGTCGGATGATTCTTGTCTCTTTGTTAGCATCTAAAATGTCATCTAAGCTGGCTTTCCATTCAAAGGTTAGCAAATTGAAACGATCTTTTCCTTTGATTTTCTTCACTTTTTTTGCGGGCGTGCGATTACCCTCGTAGTCATTCACAGTATACTCCTCAGAGCCTTGATGATCCCATTCGATTCTATGAGGCAAATGACAAGCAAGTAAAAGGATGGTAAGTAAAGATCATGTGCAAGGGATAAATTGGGAAATGATTACATCTAGCTAATACGAGGAGTAGTAACTCTTTCTTTGTATGGCTGATATTGAAGGTACATAGATAGTAAGAAACAAGAGTAGTACTTACGACATGGGTGGTCCAGTGGTGACACTGGGGTTATCACCAACACATCGCGGATATTCTCTGATTGACACTTTATCAAATGAAACATTGCGTTTCGTGCTACTGCTAGCAGATGTAAAGCTTCTTGAAGAATTCCTAAGGTTCTTCAAGCTTTGCCCAGTGGATCCGTATGACGAGCGCATGATACTTTCGTTTTGAGTTGTCCGGACCAGGTTAGATACGGAACAACTCTTGGTCAATTTAATCTCGCTGTTGGGTCGACGTAGTTGGTGCCTTGACGCCAGTATCTTTTCAGACTTGCTCCCATCCTTCTGACCACGAAGATGGTGTTCTTTTGGACGTACTAGTTGGTGCCTCGATATCATAATATTTTGTGACTTCCCCCGACCTCCTGCTGATCGTGATGTACTAGATACAACAGGTCCTCCATATGTTGATGAATTTTCATGTATCACCATGCCCCCTGCAAATCTATCTACAATCGTACTATCCTCATCCATGATTCCTTCAAGCATGATCGGCTTGAAAATAATGGCACCTTTATCTTGGTCTCTGAAAAGGCAATAGCTCGCTGGTGAAAAAAGAGATGATAAGTTAACGACAAAAAGTCGTTTTCTTATTAAAACCCGGGTCCACGTAAGTTCCGTTTTTTAAGACGGCTAGTGTTTCATTTATGAGTCACCAGCGACGTTCGTGTGGTGGTTCGTCAGTGTGACCTTTTCATTTCTCCACGATTTGAGGAAGTCTAACTTTTTATTTAATATAAAAATTTGAATGGATGAAAACACTATGAAAACGCGTCATGTATTGGGACTTTGGGATCGACGGGCGGACGGCAATTATGGAGCTCAATGACCTTGAGTCACTAACTACAGATATTGTGGTTTGGCAGTCTTTAAAAAAAAACAATTGAAGTACGTACACACCGCGTACGCATGCGTCTGCGTGGGGTTGGGACTTTGGGACTTTGGGATCGACGGGCGGCAAAAAGTCCCGATATTGGGCTAAATAGCCAGTTGGCGAACCATCAGGTTCCGCTGAAATCCAAATCAGGCTCGCTTCAAACAGTTCAAAATCAGCATATGTAAGAAGTACTACAGTAAGTACAGTCAGTAGTAGGTAGTAGTTTGTTCGGCAGCATTATTTTAGAACAACAACAATAACGATGGTAGGTTCAATCAAGAATCGTATAGCAGCATTTGAAAATCTTGCTGAACAGAGCAAGTCCAATAGCAAGCTTCTAGCTATAGTGCCGCCCAAGCCTGGCTTCTCTGCTTCGAAAAAAATCGTGACTGCTGTGAAAGCGAAAGAAACGTATGGGCATGTTCCATTTGAACCGTTGAAATCCAAATCCTCCAATATCCAGAATGATAACGTTGCAGCAGCAGATCAAACGAAAAGCTACCTTAAACCCCGTGAATACAAGAATGAACCGTTTATGTCTGACATTAGTACACTGGAGCAGTACAAAAACATACGAGAAACAAAGGACACCCAAGTAAATATTCCTGCTGACGACCATGGCAATGCATTAATAAGCAAGGAAATTCCAAAGGAAGCTGATAAGAGCGATCCTGCTGTATTACCCGAGGCGGGACCATTATGCCTCCCAGGTAAAGAGACCGAGAGTACCGTTCGTACGAACGCAATATCCCCCCCTAACTTGCTCGAAGGAGGTAGGGATTCTGGGATTATTAACCCAGAATCTCTACTTCCTTCTAGCAATACAACTGAAAATGATGCCCTTGCTGATATGATGCATCCTGAACCTCAACATCCTCTGAGCAGAGAAGATAATAGCAATCGCTTCAGAGAAGCTGGTACTCCCCCTAATCCAGAATCCCCAACAGCTTCGAGCAATACAACTGAAAATGACGCCCTTGCTGATATGATGCATCCTGAACCTCAACATCCTCTGAGCAGAGAAGATAATAGCAATCGTTTCAGAGTTGATGATGTGGATAGCTATTACAATTCAACTAATGGACCTTTCCCTATCATCTCTGTCAAGAGTAAGGACGGCTCCAGAAGTCATGGACTACCTGACGAAAGAGACGAGGAGAGTATCTCTCCACTTTCGTTTTTAGATTACAAAATATCATCAAAGCGTGACAATGCGCCTTCTTTGAGCGAGAACAATGTCATGAATATCCCTGCGGTCGAAGAAGAAACCGAATTTCAGATTGGAGGATTGGCCGTCGGAAATAACGAGGAGATTTCAAAACCGGTGCACAATCCCAGCAACAAAACCAGGAGGATGAATCTTCCAGATATCGAATTGGAAGAGGAAGAGGGAGAAGGTGGTGTCCAGGAACATTTGTCAAATGATGAAAGTGCCGACTTAATATCTTTCAGTAGTCACAACGGTGGAGCTAACGAAAGCGACAGTTTCGGGGAAGCCGATAAGAATAAAAATATTGGTGGGTTGCGAAGCGTTCAGGAAGAGTATGACAACTTCACACTGGGTTCTGGGGAGTCTGGGACCTTTTTCTTAACCAAAGACTTGCAGGTCGATGAAGAACCCTGGCGTGAAAACTTTGAGGAAAGCGTAAAACACGAAATTGCTTTAAGTGCTCATCCCACAGTGTATGAACATCGTACCGAGGGTCAGAATAGAAGCGAAGAAACAATTGACTCCAGGCGTTTAGAAAGTCAACCGCGGCAAGGAGCTGGGCCTCATGATCCATTGTTCCTTGATGATTCAACAGACGGTTCTGTGTCAAATTCTTCTCGAAAGAGCGAGGGGAATTCTTTTGAAGAGTATGTCAATAATATGCGGCCTGTGACATCAATCGATGAAGATGAAAAGGTACAAGATCTAGATGCAATAGTACAAGATGAGGATGAAAGAGTACATGCAGAGAATCTGATTAAGAATATTGACAATCACTCCCTATCAGAAGAAAAACATAATTTGAGCCTATACGACGAAGACAAAGTCCTTCTTAGTGACCATGATATGAAAGCGTTAGGATTCGAAGAGGATACGTTGAACCACGGTATCGACGCGCGCACTTCGGACTTGCAGGTTGAGGCGGGGCGACAAAATGATACCTCGCTTGACTCTCACCATGACATCTTGGACCATGACATTAAATTGGGTGATAATAGCGATCGTAGTGAGGTCCCCTTCGACGAAGCTGAAAATAATGCTGAAGACAGCCCAGATCTTGGACATGAAATGACAAGGGTAGATCAGGCTGAACCCCTTCATTTAGCGGACCGGTCGCTTGGTGATAAATCACCAGTGTATTATCCAGAAGAAGACTTTGTAGAAGACGACTACGCTGACGAGTGTTATGACGAAGAGACTGTCGATGACGAAACGGGCGACCTTCTAGGTATTGATTTCGATGAACTATCGATGGCAAGCGAGGGCCAACAAAGCCATTTTGTAAACGAACAGAAAGCCACCCTTTATCCAATGGAGTATTTTGTTCACAGCAGTGATAATGAAGATGCCCCAGTCAATTACATGGCCGATGCTTCGAAGCAAACCATCCATAGCAACGACACTAATTTCTCAGCGAAAAATGATGGACATACACAGTTACCAAGAAAAAGTCAGTATCAGGACCAGCAACCTCACGTTCCTCTCGCCTCAGTTCATGAAGACCAACCGCCTGATTTTAGCAATTTGAAACAAGAGAAAGAAGACTTTGGAAGGACTTCATCGCAATACTATTCTTCAGATCCACTTGTGATGATAAGAAACGGGAGCAATCTATCAAACACCGATGAGGTATCTCAAATGACCGATTCGACATACGATTTGGAACAAAGACTTCATTTGATTCGATCAAACCAAGCAGATCAAGACCGAAGCGCACAGGGATCGAAATCAGATCGTTCATCTCTAATGACCTATAGCATCGCGGAGCATGCGAGTGCTACTAGTATAGTACAAAACACCAAAAACCAGGACGTTCCTATCTTTAGAGAAAAGAATTCTCTTCGAGATAATCCAAAATTGAATAGGAGAAATAGCACACTTTCCGAGCTTACAGATCCTGTGTCGGGCTTTGGACGGCAAAACACTAACGATGGAAACTTTTCTACCTTATCAACTATTTCTGGACTAACACCGACAAAGGCCCAACATGAAAAGAAGAAGACCCCTGCAAGGAAACGAAGCCCCTCTCCATCAGTTAGGCGAATGGGTCGCCAAGGACACGAGTCTCCGATAGGAGGAGGTAGAGGTCGAGAACGTCAACCTCAAAAGAAACCCAGCTCTAAGAGCCAGAAAGGAAGGAGACAAGATACTAATATGAGCAAACGAAGGTTTTCCTGGCGAAGTCTTTCTCCTTTTCGACGCCGCAGTAGCCGCAGCAGCCGCAGCAACAAAATAAACGAGAAGAATTCGACCTTGTTTGAGAATTCGACTCAGTTTGATCAAGATGAGTTGAGAAGTATTACAGGTTTGACACATGAGCGTCCGAAACTGAAAAGGGACATTAGCGGTGGTAGCACACCGTCTATAATACTGGCAGAAGAAGAAGCAATGGAGACGAGTATTCCACTGGTCGCCGTGACCCTTAGCGATGATAGCTCACGAAACAAAATGACACAAAAAAAGAAATTTTCGCTTCGGAGTCTATCTCCCTTCGGTCGTGGTCGGAGTAAAAGACGCTCGAAGAAAGCCGGTAGGGCCGATCCTTTTGACGAAAGTGAAACATCCTTATAACCGGAGTACATTTACATGTCTGTGGGTGCAGACTGTTTGGTGTTATTAATGCTAAATACAAATATCACCATGTACACGTAGAATCAAAGCTGCTTTATTATTATATCAACCCGAGGAGTGCCACCTGTAAAGTACGCATTCGTCGCTCTCTTCATCTGCTAAGTTAAGTTATCTTGACTTTTGTCTGGCAATGAGATTATGAAGTTGATACTGACCACAGCCCAGCAGTGAGGGCGATCGCTCCGAGTACTATGTATGATATGGCCAAAATAAAGTCGAATAGTGAGGGAGGATTATCCTGCGGGTCATTTTCCATAGGATATTCATCGTTCGATTTGTATGCAGCAGCTGCATGGCCCTCAGAGGCTCGAATCAGTTCTGACGTTTCACCAGAAGGCGAGATTAACATCGGTTTCTTCAACAGAGGATATCTTTCTGTCATTTCAGTCATGTGATCTGAGGATTTTCTGTCGTCAAAAGAGGAAGACTTTGTCTTCAGAAATCTCGCATCTGGTATCTCACCTACTGCAGGGCCTCCCGCTTGGATGGCAATTGCTTCCGAAGTGGAGCGATGATTAATCATCCCAAGTCTATGTTGCACCGCTGGACTCTTTCGTAACTGCTCCTCTTCAAAATGCTTTACATTTTCCATCCCTGCACTCGCAAAAGAGCACCAAAGTGGCATCAGTAAGAGCCACCACAAAAAGATACGGAAAAATTGACCAATAATGCTAAGATTTCCTTCTTGCTCAGCAACAGACCCCAGCGTCTTCCGATCTTTGACGGGATACTTCCACATTATCCCCTGTGCTGTTGTTGATACATTCCACTTTGCAAAAGCAAGAAATGTCTTTCCATGGATTCCGAGAAATACAGCACCAGGACCAAGATAACTGAGAGACGACCCTGCGACTGCACCAGTAACTGAAAATACTACACCTGTATCGTCAAATATCATCGCTGGCACAATCGCTGCAATATATAGAGCCAGCGTCAACACGATTCTTCGATCTCTGCGTGCGAGAACCGTGTGGTCATCACCTTCATGAGCCTGCCGTCCTGAAAACAATAAAACAATCAACACATGACGTGCAATATACGATGCCAACGGGTAAACGCAGAACATTGTGAGACCGATCAATCCTCTGGCCACATCGACTGCAAACTGTCTTGGAATTATATCAAACACCATTTCATCAGGTGCAATATCTTTAAAATTGTTCAGAATATTTCCTTCCGTATCACCTTGGAATGCAAGATACCCAGCCAAACCAAGGATAGTCGCCAAGGTCGCACACGAGAGGAGAGACGACCTAGTCACCATACCCCATCTCTCACGTGTCGGCCGTTGGAGTGATCCAGCAATGATAAAGGAAGAATCCTGACATACAAAAGCAAAGCTGAATACCCCGAGACCTACAAAGAGCGTCGAAGGGTTCACAATAGATTGCTCCAATATTTGTTCCATCCCGCCATGCTCTCTCACAGAATCTCTCACTGGGGCAGAAATTGCAATGATAAAGACCATACACAAATTAAAGACGACACTGATTGCGCTCGTCTTTGCCAGATCAGCCATATCTCTCTGCATGCTGAGCGGCAAAATGACGACCAAGCTACTGATCAACAAAATAGCTCGTTTCCGCATGTCATCATCATGATCCACACCAAAAACAATCGGGAGCGTATCCTTGACGACTTGCAAGTAGGCAACCATAGCTCCAAAGCTCATAAAAAACATATTCAAACTGATAAACACAAAACCAGACCTGCCGAAAGCAGCCTCAAATAAAGTTTCATAGCTCTGCACTCTCACGTGTTTCCCACAATCGATCAACATCCGTAACGATTTATCCGCCAACATCGCAACAACGAAGATGAGGATTAAACCAGCGACTAATCCAGTCTCCTTGATGGCGTAGGGCATTCCAATGATGCCTGCACCCACAATGGTGTTGACTAAATTGGCCCAAGTACCAAGAATGGAAGATTTCTTCTCCAGTTGGTCCGTGGCTCCGCTCTTATTTCGGAGGAGCGTCTTTTTCTTGATGCACAAAGTGCGGGTCCCCTGGGGCGTCGATATCGTTTCTGTTAGTATGACAGGTTTGGAAGTTGAGGGTCGGAAGAACGGCGAGGCCGGTCTTTTCTGTCGTGCGGAGGACGATCCAGTTCCGGAAGGTGCTGATTGCAGTCCGGCAGCGACTCTCTGGCTGCTGCTGCTCTCCATGGTCGTATACTTCGGTTCTACCGATTCATAGTCTTTCATTTTTAGATTTGTGGATGCTAAAGAAATTCAATACCAGTATTTTATATATTACGAGTACTACGCGTGTATGTTGTCTGTGGATTTTTTTGAATGGATGTGCAAGGAGCAGCTGTTGATAAGCGAAGTGCAAAACAAAGGTTTTTGACACCACATCAAGATTGAACATGATGTCACCTTGATGTCACAAAATAATAAAATAAAATTCAAGATTATTTCCCGCCAAAAGTTTCACCTCACGAAGACACTATCACCATCTATCTCTCCAATGCTTTACTTTGAACTTGTTCCTGGTAACAATACGTAATGATTTGGGGTATTTCAACACATGGCAGTCATTCAAACATGCCTGGCACTCAAGCGACATTCATACGTTTCATCGCCTGATCCTCACTCTGCTGCTCTGGTAGCTCAATGGCATTGGCAATGGGCCCATTCCAAGAAAGAAGTTCCTGAGACAACTCTTCCTTAGTGAATTTCTCGGAACCAGCAATACGAATCGTCATGTAGAGGACAGTCCCAAAACTGTTTTGTGATTAAAAAGACATGGTCAGCAGTACATTGCTGAAAAATATTAGTAAACATGCATATTGATTTGATCACCCTGCCTTCGGCCGATGCTGTTACTTACACAACCTGAAATGGGGCACAAAGAACGTTAAGGATAGTATTGTAGAGAAATTCAGGAACGCCAAGTGTAGACATGATCACAGATGTCAAAAGCGTAGAGCAGAACACAATAAGGCGGAAGACAGCATGGGCACAGAAGATTAAACAAAAATTGTAATTGCAAAGATTCCACGACCTCTGAAATGCATGCACTGGTGAAGCCTTTTCAACCACTATGGCAGGGACAACTGCCACAAAGACAACTTGGGACACAATCAGGGCAATCATAAAAACCATAAGTTCAATAATTAGAAGGCCACCCATACCATTATCCTCATCCTCGTCCTTGTGATTTGACAAGAAGAACACAGGAACTCCAATCATGATGAAGCCACTTGCCAAGAGGATAGTGATGTAAATGAGGGAGTTAATGTACACTTTCCACTTCATAGACCAGCCATATCTCATTGATTTTTCAGTCGTCGGTGGTTCGCCTGTATAGAATTCCGCCACGACGTGGGCAATCGCTCCTGAATAGACAGAAGTAAAGAAACCAATAGCTACGACGACCAAGATGATCATAAGAACGAATGAGAACCCCATGGATTGAATGGCTTCTTTGAACTCGGCCATATCCTCCTGTAGGAGACGAGAGGCACCGCTAACAAAAACATCAGCATCGCTATCATTGCCAGCAAGAAGCAAGCGACTACCGTACGTAGTAGAAGCACCTGAGGACGAGGGCGTGTGGTCAGGTAAATGAATTCCCGGTATTTGATTGATCAGCTTTGAAACGACCCCGGATTGCTCCGCGACGATAGCGAGTCCAATTGCGAAACCGACACCGTAACTGACGAGGTACAAGATGGAGGACATTAACACCAACTGTTTCCAGTTTGTAAAGTATATGTGGAACACGTCGGAAAGCACTTGGGAAATACTAACACTAGGCCTATCGAAGAGATCATTGTTGGAGGAGGTCATGGTGTTGCTCATGGTGAGGATGTTTTGCTGCAACAAGAGAGATGAGCCATTAACTTAAGAACGCAAACAAAGTTCAAAGTGGATCTCAAAAGAACTTCTTGAAGGAGGGGTCTTGGAATGCAGAATTCCTTAGGCAGCAGGCCAGGTTCATTCAGTAAATAATCTTCTAATAATAAGCAAGTGTTGAGTGAGTCGTGTTTGGGTGTCACGGGTCACGCGTCACGGATCAACTGTAAAATCATGATAGGGTTTTCTGGAAGTACACGTAGTCACATGACTTCACCATTTAACAGAAATTCAACAGATGATTGCGAAAAGATAATACCAGAAGACCCACTTCTTCTCATTACTCGTATTTTTGGAAAGAACCGAACTCGCTTGGAGAAAAAGAAGCCGATTTATCGCATGACCGACGTGAAGCCCAAACGGTCGGTGGGCTGAACACATATGTACCAGCCAGCAGATAACAACATAGGCTAGAGTACTTTGGGGTAGTTGGCAACTTTGAATTTATTAGATAGTGCATAGTGCCCCATGCTCTACTTACTTAGAGAAGGTGTCAAGTTTTCGCATCCTTCAATCTGAGTTCTCGTAAAGTGTGTTTACAAAATACATACTCTTTACATCACCACAACAAACAAGATACAACCCTCTAACAACCTTCCTTGACACATTTGTAATGAGCATACATATCATAATGAGTCTTGACACGATGCTGCAAAACCTTATTCTTCATGGTAGCTTTAGGCAAAAAGAAGATCTCCTTCCTCTCATCATTCTTCAACTGCTTCTTCTCCCCTGCCTCCTCCGTTCTATACTGTTTAATCCTCACAAAATCAGTATCTGGTACCATGCTACACCGTTCAGCCAGCAACCCAATGGATACATCCTCAAAAGGATTATACCTGAAAAATGCGAGATGATTTGACATGCACTCTACAAATTTTCTCGAAAGGGCAAAGCCTGCTCCTTGGCAATAGAGAGGATAATATTCCTCAGGATATATGTCGAACGTCACCCTCCATTTCCTCGTCGGGCTTCGGAGCGGTTTGAAGTTCTCGGTCGTGCAACATCCCCAATAATCATATTTTTTCCCTCCAATAGTTTTCTCCAATTTGGCAAGATCGACAAAAGAATCATCATCTGTCTTGAAGAGATATTCGAATCCAGCCTTGCCCGGCAAGGTATATTTCTGCAGGATGTGGATGAACGCCTCCGTTTTGAAAGGAAGGACCGATTCTTCCCCCTCGTAAACTTCATCTTCTTCAATCCAAATGAGATCTCGGTACTTGTCGTATTCTTCTCGGATGTCGTTCCACGGCCCCGCAACGATGAAATAGACGCTCTTGCGTCCAGAAGCCCACGTGGATCGGATGGAATCACGATGGAGGGGTCCCTTACCCCCGGCACCGGATAGGACCCCGACAGCTACTTTATGACCTCCCTTTTCAATCTCCATGAGCGGGGCGCGGTAGTGGATGGAGCGACAAGAAATGACGGCGAGGCTTGATTCGGGATGGGGTCTGCCGTTGGATGTGTCAGTGGTGAGTGTGAATGTGACATTGGAGGATCGTGAGGTTTTGTGTTGGGCGTTGCAGTTTGCAAATGATCCTGTTTCGTATGGATTTTCTTCTTCTTCTTCTTCTTCTTGTAGACGACGATTCAGAATCTCATTTTGAAAATTGAAATTGAAATCGAATGAGGGCGTTTCGACTTGAGGAAAAAGATGCGATTGTTGAATCTTTTGTTGATTTTTCTGATATTGAACTTTTCTATTGTGTTTGGCAGTGGTTATTAACGTTAATAGGCATTTGGTACCAGTACCAGTATCAGTACAGCTAAAGCATATGCTTATGATTATAAAAATGCTGCAGAGGACGATTGCAAGGATGGCAGGTTTCAGTTTGAAAAATGCCGTTGATGGTGTCGATTCCGATTCTCGATCTCGACAACACTCTCCTCTAATAATTTCTCTTTGCCTCGAGCTTTCCTGTTGCAGAACTTCTGAATGCATCTTTCCAACAGTCTAAATACGTGTACGACTGAGAATGACTGTTTTGAATTTGCTTCTTCGTGTCGATAGAAGACGGAGCGAGCTCTACACTTGTAGCTGTATCAGTGTTCTAATAGGAGCTGTTGTACCTTTGGTTGTTGTACATTGTACCGTTCGTTGTTACTTTTTACCGTATCGGGTGGGGACCATCATGTCATTTTTGTTTTAAACTCAAAACGCTCTCTCTTCTTCCTTTCTCTTTTTCTCTGGAAACCACGACCCATCACCAGCCACCAACGAACCGAACCAGCGCCAGAAAGAACAACAAAAGCCGAGCGAGCCAGCAATACTGTATGATACGTACGAGTACAATGCAACGCCACCACCCACCAACACTTCCTATTGCTGACAAATACAACCACCACCTATGCCTTCATCTCGAAAAAAATCCCTTACAATGCTTTACTATCTTCTCACAATTCACAATCATCACAAATTCACAACATCCAAACTTAAAAAATGAAGCTTATCCTCGCCATCCTCCTCACCTCTGCTGCTGCATTCGCTCCTTCCCAGTTTGCTCAGACCAGCACTGCTCTCTCTGCTTCCCTCGATGGATACACCGGAGCTCTTGCTCCCGCAGGAGTTTTCGACCCTCTCAACCTTGCTGAG
>Ga0115005_10001980_pt1 | contig 16389 bp, 28 predicted proteins | sample ArcOceMetagenome_FD_87163 | JGI IMG/M metagenome (GOLD analysis project Ga0115005, IMG submission 87163) | Marine eukaryotic phytoplankton communities from Arctic Ocean - Arctic Ocean - Greenland ARC118M Metagenome | ecosystem: Environmental > Aquatic > Marine > Oceanic | place: Arctic Ocean... | reverse complement strand
ACAACACTCCATTTTGAATTTCTCAATATAATATGCCGAAGAAACCGCGATCAGCAAGGAGAAGGAAGAACTTCCCCATTGGTGATGAAGATGTGGAACATTCTGGTGATGTCGATGTGGTGAGTGATGTGATGTTCAAAGAAATGGAAATGGACTACTGTGAAAGGAAGATGATACATGCCAACGCGTGTGTTTGTTGATTATGTTTTTGATGATGCAAATGACGCTCACTCTCAACTTTTCTCTACTGCATTCATACATACATGCATTAGCTATCAGAAACGTACACCATTTTGTCGGAAGAACAATCCATTGGTGATGGTTTCAATGGTAAGTTGAAAGCCTCGCTTGAACCAATCAATCAATCCTAACAAGAAGTCACGAAGTGTATGTTCAAAACAGTACACGTATTATAAAAGTATTTTAAATTATGACACCATGAAGTTCACCATGACCAACCAACCCCTCCTCGACCAAATTTACGTCCCACCACGCAGATGAAATGATGGATGACTTGGAACAAGTAAACGAATACTCAGATGAAGAAGATGACATCCAAGCATCCTCTACCGCAACTATACGCCAAACAAAACTACTCGAAAGTGTCAGCCTTGCATCATCCCTCTCCAGCGAAAAAAGTACCAAAAAACGAGAACAGGGATTGCGAACCTTATTCAAAGCCATTACACAATACGCCACCGGGAACATCGGTAGGGAAATAATTGAGAACTCATTGCAGGAAAATATATTACCGATTTGTTTCAATGGTTTGAAGGGTGGAGCGAGTCCTGCTGAACAATACGCTAGCTGCAGAGTGCTGGAAGCTACGGCTGTACTATTGGGAGCAAATCAGGATGATTACGCGGAAGAAATTAAGCAAAAATTGATTAGGGTTGTGAAAGTGACGCAGAGGGCGCCGCAGGTTCGTGCTGCGGCGTTGAGAGCTTTGTCCATGGCTTTTTTCGTTTGTACTGCGGACGTATCGTCTGCGGATGTCGTTTTGGATCTGTGTGAGCAGGTTTGTGCAACTGAGTTTCGGAATGAGGTTGTTCCGCCCAGTTTACGCGCTGTTGCTTTGGATTGTTGGGCTTTGTTGAGTACTACGATTGATGATACTTATCTGGCGGGTAATGATGTTCCGGGAAATGGGGATGGAAGGGGATTGATCATTTTGCCTTTGCTTAGTGATTGTCTGAATTCTACGAATTTGGATTTACGATGTGCAGCAGGAGAATGCGTCGCTCTTATCCACGAGGCTAGATTGGATCTTGGAATGGATAAGGGTGATGAAGGAGAGAATTTGAATGCTTCTGATCGACGCTATCGAAGAGGTACGTTCGTTTTATAATATCTATTAGATTGTACGTGTAGGTCAAATAATGTGCCTCCGACCTTCAACATTTAGAATTTCGCTGCTCATATATTGCATGTTGTTCTGTAACGAATCGAATCGAATCAATTGACACATGCAGGATCTTGGGACGGAAGTGAATGGGAAATATTAATGGATGAAGTCAAACAGCGAGTGGCAGAGCTCAGTGTAGAGTCTGGGAAACACATGAGTAAGAAGGCTAAAAAAGAGCAAAGAGCAACGTTCCGAGATTTTATGTCTACCATTGTCGAAGATGAGGCTCCCTGCGAAATTGTGGCCTTCAGAGGTGGCCAACTTACATTAAAAAATTGGAAGGAAATCATCCAACTCAACTTCATACGGCATTGCTTGCAGGCTGGCTTTCAAGTGCAACTTATGACAAACAGTACTCTACAATTAATTTTTGGAGCTGATAGCGAAGTCTTGCAAGCCAAAGTTTCACTGTCGCAGGCAGAGAAACGTCACTACCTCTCGAAAAGTAGTGAGGCGTCAAAACAAGCTTACAATGAAAGGAATAAAGTTCGCAAGTCGAGGATTCATGCTCAGAACTATTTTATCCACGCAGACGGTGAAGACATTTAGAAATGAATGCCGATCGAAATTGCGCTAATAATAATAAATAAAGTTTATGCGCCCTTTGACCTCGATAAGACAAATATTTACAAGTTCCCACCATTACATTGAAGGTAAAACAGATCACAGCCACTACTATTTAGGTTTCAGCGCCATATCCTCTGCCCAGCATTCATTCATGCGTTGTGTTAATGAAAATGAAGCGACCGAGATTCGATCTATTCCAATTCAGGGATGATGGCAGGGTTTTTTTCAACATGGATAAAAATAAGTCTCTTCGTTATTCACTTTGTAGCAAAATGATTATTTTTTCTTTTTATAAGTTGAAAGTATGGGGTCATCGAGAATGCCAGGAATGCCATAATGATAATGTCTTCAGTCTACAACAGCACTGTTGCACGGTTATTTCCAAAGCAGACAAGACGTAAAAAAGTGTTCGGGGGGTCAGAACAAGAAAGGTACGACAATTGCCCATGTTTAAGCCCCCGCTATTGCCCTCTATTGTTCCCGGGTCCCGCGTGATATGATGTCGCCCATCATTTACCACAAATGATTACTTGTATTTGTTCTTGTTCTCTGTTTTGCTGATTCAGGGTTACGGATGGAATTCAAAGCTTCCGCAGCTATCTTCTTTGTTGCCAACGAACTAAGAAATTTCTAGAGCCATAAAGCGCCCCCAGCAGAGAAAGTGGTTTCAATCGTTGACTGTGGGATATCTCCACATTCAAATGAAATAAGATTATGCTCTCTCGGGAAGGTTTCAAAGATACAGGCCACTTTCCTTTTTAATAACGTCAAACTATCCGCTTAGCTCTCGCTTATTAAAAATGCCTCGACAAACTAGATGGAATGCACCATCAAGGCACCATACACATGTAGAAAACATATTCAATATATTGTTATCCAGGATTGCATCGAAAGGCTTTTGATGACTCAAATAATGAGAAGTGCGAGTGAATCGAATCAATGCAGATATGAACAACTTGAACGAGCCTTGCCATGTTTCGTATTATCATTCATTATTTTGTATTTTGATGTGTGAAATTCTTCAACAGTACTTTATAAATAAAGTAGAGTATTTATCTTTCAATATTGTTGTTGTACATATTGGTTATTTATCTAGGTTGGCAACAGTTCTTATTTGCGCATGATGCTAAGTGATCGTGTGTACCTATTCTGCTGCATGATTTTCTTCATCTCACCAATTCTGAAAACGTTCTACGTGTCCAGAACTTAGTAGTAATTATTGTATGCATCCCCCGAACAGCTTGACTCCGATTGACTCAAGATAAGGGCACAAATAAGCCCGTAAAGACCAAGGTTACCTGCAAAAACTTGGATAAGTACAGTTCCGACAAACAATGCATCTCCACTTCCGCCAGCTTGTCCCCCGGCATCACCTGAAAATCCCATCTTCTTCCATGACGCCGCCATGGCGCTCTGAGCTCCTACTGCGCGAGTACCAGCATCGGCAGAAATACCAATTGCTAAACCAGATGCCAACGATGCGAAACCACAGCAGAGTCCAGCAGCAAGGTGGGCAAATCCTTCAAATTGACTGTAAGTAATGACTTGGGCAACAGGACTTGTTATCTTTCCATTGAGAATTACGGCTACAATGAGACCATAGATTCCGAGTACTCCAGCCATGACCACTGGGATAATATTTTTCATTAGCAGTTCTGGTGATCTGATTCCCATTGCCATTATACCTTGTCCTGCCTTGGCTGTACCGTAAGCACCTCCGATATCTGTCAACGGAAAGAAAAGGGTTAGAAGAACAATGCTCGCCAAAAATTCACACATGTCAATATTCTCATTCAATAAGAAATTTCTAAATGGTTCTTTCAGCAAAGAGCTCGATTTGTTTGAACATCACTCAATAGCACATGTTTCCACTTCACTCCGATGCACAGTCCAGCCGGTGGAAACACTCCAATGTCACCAACGTCGCGATAACAATTCTGAATTCTAAACTCACTAGCAAAGACGACTGCAGCAACACATCCTCCGAATCCCAAGACTGGGGCCCATGATGGACAGAGGCTATAATTATTCAAATCGTAATAGTAGTCTCCCATTCTTTTCTATTGTTGTAATGCGGTAGTGTCGTGTGGTATTGGTGGTTGTCGGTTGGTTTGGATGGAGGAGGTGATAATCGATACTTTGCTCTTGTGCAGAGAGTCTTGGAGAAAAAAGCAGTTAGGAAAAGCAATGCTCCGCTCGCTTTCGTTCGTTGAGTTTGGTTGTTGAGAAATGGGGCCATTCAATCTTATCTTCATTCATGAAGATATTATATCTACAGTACTGTACAAAATAGTTTCGCTAAATGTTTGGCATATAATTTATCTCTATTGGGTAAGTACTTGGTGTGTACCAAACTGGCCAAACTGTCATCACAAATTCAAAAAATCAGCGCATCTCGCGTAGAGGAAGGAATCATTCATTGTCCGTTTTCATGTCAGACACAAGTGACCTTGTTCTTGTACGGTACGGTTTTGTTTGGACTTTGTTTGACTTTTACACAGTTACGATGATATCATCAATACTGCTGATTTTAAAAAGGTTGTGCAGTTACTCAATTATTTGTTGTTGATATGAATATGAGGAATCTTTCTCTATGGGCGATATTGCTGCATACACCTTGAACCTGCTGAACACTCACTGTAGCCTTGACGTACCTGTTAGGATATGTACTGTAAACCCGTTGAAGCATGGTTCTCTACAGTACCCGAAACAATGGTAGCTGCTGATTATTGCTAGTCATGATTCATCACCATTCTTAGAATTTCTCACCCTTCGCATCCTGTTGCTGCTCAAAATTCGAAATAGGCATGTTCAGGTTTGTTGGATGCGGCACTGCATCATCAATGTACTTCCATTCGAGATGATATCTTTTACGAATGTGATTGTGACCACGAGGTGATGGTTTTGGAGGCAGGGCGTGCTTCTCAAGAGAGACTTCCCTGCCCTTTTGATTCGTGTCCTGCCCGTGCACTCTTCTAAGTACGTGTAGTGTCCTACGTCTAATCTTGGTCTTTCTAGCTTCAGAATTCCAAGCTAACGCAAATATTGTGAGAGAATAGTAGTAATAGAGCATCATTTCGTTGCCTTTCCGTCTGATGAAATGAAATATATATATATATACCAGGAGTGCACCAGGTATGGAAGAAGTGACGAGCCTTGAATGAATGCAGGAAAAAATACCTTCAAATCCACAAAAATGAGTGTAGTAAAGCGTGGCGACCTCACGTATAACGTAATGTTCGTTATACCAAGAACAGCACTGAAATGAAAGACTGCCTTCTACTGCCACATTTTTGAATTGGTAGACTACGAGTTCAGAGTACTGTATGTTCGAATGAATCAATCAATGAATTGCCCCCTGTAAGGCAAAAGAAAGTTTACAAGAATAAAGTTCGTTTCTTCTATTTTGAATTTCAAATTTTAAATTGTATGTAAAATTGATACATCCAACGATGTAAAAACACGTTGCATGAAAATGCCACCAAAATTCAAAATGGCAGCATCATGCGCAGTTTGAAGTTACTGTAGTAGTACCGTAGTATTTTGAATTACCTTTCTTACAAAACAATCACCGCCAAGACTGTACAGTACAGTACAGTAAGCATAGTACAAGCACAAAAACTTCCAACTAAATCGCATCTCAACGACAAGAACCATGACATTAGAAAAAAGTCTCTCCCAGAAAGTACGAGAAGAATGGAAAGACTACACGTATGCTGTCAGCAACTACTACAAGGCAAGTTACAAGGCAATGGAAAAAGTCCTCCCAGAGAAGGACGCATACGGTATACCGGTATCTACTGATGACGGCGCCGGCAACTCTACAAAAGAAGAAACGGTTTATAATTCCATCATGGCTGCCGACGAAGCTGTTGGCTGCTGAAGCTGTGGCGGCGAAGGGTGGAATCTTTTACACCGTGTACAGTACAAATTTAAAGTTCAGCGTAAAAGCATACTCTAAAACATCAAAACTGCAAAAGGACCAAACTTCATTTCCAAGATGGTTTATTTTATGACAAATAGACCAGGATTTCAAATTACATCTCCACCTGCGCAAAGGCAACGACAAGAGCATTTTTGACAAAATTATAAGTCAAAACAATATCATCCAACTCATCCGTTTTCTGTCTCCCTCTCTCCGATATACCTCCCAGCGCAAACGTGACAAAAAATCCAGCGCCAACGACCGCAAAGGCAATGGGGAAGGTAATACTCGGTCTGAGATACCAGGGAGCCTTCTCTCCAGTTTCTCCCTCAAAGAAACCAAAGAAGTAGAATTCCTTTGCTTTTGCGATCATTCCTTCCAGTCCTTCTTTTTCGTTTTCTTTGTCGACTGCCATTTGAACCTGCATTACCTTGTATGCTGCTGCAATGGCATCTGGTGTTCTCTGAGATGATTGATTGATTGAGGTAATAAGTAAGGAAATGAGAAAATGATTGCACTGTCTGTACCTGGTGTAATGTACATAATACCATATTCCATTACAAAAACAAAGCAAGCTTGACTTGACCAAACGAAGCAATCATCAAAAACTCACCGGCTTGGAAGGATCCAAAGCTCCCAAATCTCCACTCCCCGTCAAACCAGTGACACCAGCTCCAGCACCCACAACCCCAGCAACACCCATATTCTTCTGCTCCTCCGCATCCAAAATCTCCATCTCGATCGACAACCTCGCATTAGGAGGTACAGCGGGCTTTATCCCCTCAGCTCCATAACCGTATTTGTCATAATCGTCAATTTGGATTGTGGCCTTTTCACCGACGTTCATGGTGGAGAGGGCCTTGTCCCATCCTTCAATCATGATGCTGTCTCCGACGATTACCTTTTGTTTCTTGGATTGAGAAAAGATTTGTTGGGTATCGGTGATTGTGCAGGTGTAGGATAGGGTGGCTACTTCGCCATCACGGAGGGGTGGACCGTTGCCGGATTTGATGATTTGTTTGGTGAGTCCTTCTGCGATTTGTGTTGGTGCGGCTGTGGATTGGAGTGCCGAGGAGGAGTGGATGGATGTGTGGACGGGTGCGAAGGCTGCAGTTTGGATTGCCAGGAGCATCGTCATTGAAATTCTGGATATTTGTTGCATTGTATTGTTGTTTCTAGAATTCGATTGGATTGCCTTTTTGTTATGTTCAATGTATTGAAGTCACACCAGAGATAGATAGGTGAGTAGTAATGTGGTTAAAGAAGCAGGTGTGATGGATGCGAGTGAGTCTATTGACCAAGAGGTTTTTGGCTTGCTTGGATGATTTTGGATGAGAGGAAGAGGATGAAAAACACAAAGATCCAAAATCAACAAATTTCTGACGTCATGAGTGGATTCTCTCGCGCGAATTGCGTGTTTGAAACAAGGAACAACAAAAAAGATTTGAAGAATGAAAAATGAGACGAAACGTAGGAACGTGTTATTCATTGTAGTCTATTCAAACATCAAACATCAAACATCATACACAAACACAAACTCACTTTGAAGATACAGTACTTACAATAAACTGCTTATATCCCAATCAGTTGAAATTATGAAGCTCATAACAATCATTACCACGACAGCACTCCAAGCTACCCTCACACAATCATTCACCCTCACACCGGCACGAGTACATATCAATATACACCCATCCAATCCAAGCACACAATCCTCTAGTACATGCACATCCACAACACTCCACAGCCTCAAACCAGCAGCCACACCCCTAATGGACAGCGGCAAAGCCCTCGCCCGCTCCGGAGAACTACTAATCGACGCCACATCCACACCCACCCTCGACTCATACGGCGGAGGACTCTCCGCCGCAGGAGCCAACATCCGAAACGCAGGTGATTGCATCGCGCAAGCTGCTGCATCTTGTCGGTTCAAGACTGCTTCGGAGTTGGTGTGTGATGAGATGAGAGAAAGTGCTACTTGTTTGATTGAGGGGGTGGATCAGTTGAAGAAGGCTATGGATGATGCAGAGGTGGATGAGCAGATTATTTTGAGAGAGCAGATTGGGAGTATGATTCCGAGTCTGTTAAATTCGGGGGTTACGTTGGAGGCGGCAGGTGCGGGGATTTTGAAAAGGGAGACGGTGGGGAGTATCGGAGAGAAATTGATACAGTGTGGGGGAAGTTTGGAGGAGTTGGCGCTGGGGATACAAAAGATTGGTGCGCCAGATTTGGAAGAGACGAAAATTAGCGGGCAAAGAATGTTGTATGCTGCAGAAAAAATGAGGGAGGCAGGGAATAATTTGAAGGGGATTGTGCCGGAAAAGAAGAAGGGAAAAGGTTGGTTGAAGGGCTAATTTAAAATCGCATTGATTGGTCTACTATGATTGATTATTCATTCATTCATCATCACTCCTTCCACCAAATCGTCTATCGCGACCATAATACCATTCCATTGCCTCATCCAATTCATCCCCACCAAAATCTGGCCAAAGAATGTCAGTAAAATACAATTCCGAATAGGCACAATTCCAAATCAAAAAATTACTCAATCTTTTTTCCCCCCCAGTGCGAATAACCAAATCGGGATCGGGAATACCAGACGTTCCCAACAATTTTTCAACCGTATCTTGGTCTATATCGTCCACTTCCATCTCGCCGTTTTGGACGAGTTGAGCTATTTTGCGAGTGGCGCTAATGATATCGTTCCTGCCTCCGTAATTCACGGCTATGCACAGCGTCAACGGCTCACTACTCTCGCTTGATGCGTTGCTATTGCTTTGAGTATTGGCCTTGGCCTTGGCCTTGGCATTAGTATTCGCATTCGCATTCGCATTCGCATTACTATCCGCCTCCAATTGAGTCAAAACCCTTCGCACCCTAACCGGTATCCTCACATCATCACAATCTCCCAAAAGCTTTACCCTCAAACCCTCCTTCAGAGCCCAATCCCTTATACTTGTCGCCGTACGCTCCATCACTCCGAATATCCCCTGAATTTCTTGATAGGATCGAGACCAGTTCTCGCTCGAGAAACCGTAGATGGTGACATGTTTGACGGAGGGGTAATGACGATTGATGTGTTGGATGAGGTTTGTTACTTGTTGGGCTCCTTTGGCGTGTCCTCTGATTTTATCAATTTGTTCTTTTTCGTTTTGGAACGGCATTGTGCGTGTTTGTGTTTTTTCCGTATTTGTGATGGATTTTGAGTTTGATTGTGGATGGGAATTCTTCTTTGTGGGTGTTTTGTTTGTTTGGTTTGCCCATCGTGAATTTCCATCGCAAATGAAGGCAATGTGTTGAAGACATTTGGATGAGTTTGGCTTCTCTGTGTTGCTTGATAAAAAATCATATTCTGTCGGCGAGTCTGATGGTTCCAATGCACTCGTAGTTGGAACGGTCTTTATTTGTAAAGAGGGCGATGATGAAGCACGTGATTTTCCACTTTTTCTTTTAGTGGATGACATGGAGAGTGAGGTGCTTTTACTAGTCAACACTCTGACAGCACTCCTTTGTGTTCGAACGCTTGTTTGGATGTGCACAAATGCCTCGCAGCCTACCATTTCTGTCCATAGGTACGTGAACATGCACACATGGGTTGCGATGATTAATATCGAGTTGTAGAACGCTTTTCTATGTATTGTTTGATCCATGGTGGTTTGTAATTCGTACTCGTAGACGTTGTTGTGATTGCGAAGCACGAAGCATCATGCATCATCATCACCGAATTTCTTGAAAAATTATTGGTTGTTCGAAAAAGGTTGTTCTCCATTTTTTCTTTGTTTGTTGATTGATTCTAGACAGTACCTACATGGTAGGGATAATAAAAACGTACGTGTTGTGTATCCGGTCCCGCGCCGCATGCATGATGATTGATGCAACGAACCAAATCCAAAAGAACTTCCTTGTAAAAAGTGAGAAAGGTCAAATGAAAAATGATCTTCTTGATCAACTCAAAACAAAACACAAACCTCCAACCAAATCAAAATGAAGCTCTTCAACGCTGCCATCCTCGCTTTCACCGCAGTGTCTGCATCTGCATTCACCACCACCCCCTCTGCATTCACACCCCGTCTCGCTACCAATGTTCGCTCCACCTCGACCCTCAACATGGTCGCCGACGATGCTAAGGTCATCCTCGTCACTGGTGCTTCCCGTGGATTGGGACGTGCCATTGCTGTCGAGCTTGGTGGTCAGGGACAGAAGATTGTTGTGAACTATGCTGGATCTGAGGATGCTGCGAATGAGACTGTGGAGATGGTTAAGGCTGCTGGAGGAGATGCTGTTGCCATCCAGGCTAATTGTGAGTTCAACAACAGGGGTGTTTATGTCAAATGCGCCTTCTTTGCCATTTCGTGGTGTTGAATTGTTTTCTTCGTTTCCTTCTTCCTCTTCTTCGTGATCTGTTTACAAATATCACATGAGTTGCTCGTATTCCATCATATGATTTACTCATACCCTGTGCTACGTTACGTGTACATGTTATTCATGCATTATTCTTTTTAATATAAAAGGCGCTGATCCGGATGATATCAAGGCAATGTTCAAAACTGCCACCGAAGCATTCGGAACCGTAGACGTCCTCATCAACAACGCTGGAATCACCAAGGACGGCCTCGTCATGCGCATGAAACCCGCCCAGTGGCAAGACGTCATCGACGTCAACCTCTCGGGAGTATTCTACTGTACTCAGGCATTCTTCAAGCTTGCTGCCAAGAAGAGAACCGGACGTATTATTAATATTTCGAGTGTTGTAGGACAGATTGGAAATCCTGGGCAAGCGAACTATGCTGCTGCCAAGGGAGGAGTTATTGCACTTACCAGAAGTAATGCCAAGGAATTCTCTACTCGTAATGTTACTGTGAACTGCATTTGTCCAGGATTTATTGAGTCTGATATGACTGGAAAGCTCAGTGAGGAATATTTGGTACGTACATTTTGAAAATGATAATCATATGATTGTGTTATTGTGCTTTAATGGGTTGGCGTGGGACCTGATTGTGTATCGGGGGAACATTTTGCTTATGAATTCAACTCATGTTGCATTTTTGCATATGCTGCGCACGCACTCGATGCTTTTGGAAATAAATAGGAGGAGGTTTGCAAGGGAATTCCTCTTGGACGTCTTGGAAAGCCAAAAGAGGTTGCCGGTATGACTCGTTTCCTTGCTCTTGATGATGCTGCTGATTACATCACTGGACACTGCTTCAATGTTGACGGAGGAATTGCTATTGGCGCTTAATTGGCTACCTGTAGGCAATTTTGAATTGAGACTTTCTGCGTCGTGTGGAAGAAAAGATTCAAAATATTATTAGAAGAAATATGGCTACACGTTGAACGTGTAGTGGAAGAAAATGCATATATCGAAAGACATTTTAATTTGTGTGCATCCCATTCCAGTAAAATGTAATTATTATTCTTGACGTCTTAGCATAATATGTTGGGCACTTTTACTAGATGAGATTTTACCAGTTGGGCACTTTTTCTTGGCTTAGTTGTTGGATTTAGCGTTTCGTAATATTTCAGTAGTACTTCTTTCCTTTTCTCGATGCCTTTTGATACGCAGTGTATAAAGGAGGTGGACTTAAAGATTCTGACGGAGTCACTTCACCTCTCAAGCTGACATCCATTAAATTTGCAACTTCTTTTGTTGTTAAATCCCCACGTCTAATAAATGTAATAGCCATTCGACATGGTGAGAAATACAAGTTTTGGTGGATCAATCATTCGAATTTGGACGGCGCATAATTGCATTGAACTCACCCTAGCAAGTAAGCTGCCTTGCAGGAAACTGCTTCCAGCGTCATATCATTTGCAGAAACTACACCTGCATCTTTCAGTTCAAGACCGGTTGCGTAGTGACCAATCACGACGCTTCCAGTATGACATTGCGTACTGGCTACCACGAGAATATTCTTTTCTACAGCATCAGCAAGCAGCTGAACAAAATTCTTTTTCAAACTCGGTATATTTCCCGTCCCATATAATTGAAGCACGAGAACCTTCAAAGCGTTAGATTCTGTGGAGCCATGTACAATTTGCCGCATCACTTCATCATCAAATCCAGGAACTAGTCTTATTGTGAGTAGTCTTGAATCCATATTTGTGTGAACCCTGAGCGCTCCCCTAGCTTGAGGTAGACTTAGGTTCTCATTTTCATCAATTGTGATACCAATTTTAGCCAGTGGTTCCAAATTAGGAGAATCGAATGCCATCAATCGATGGGTGTTTACTTTTGTCGCTCGACATGCTCTCAAAAGACGATCGTGAAAGAAAATACAAACCTCTGGAATACTATCTCTCGTTGCAAAAATGAGTGACATGATTAGATTTCTTCTGGCATCATTATAAGGTTCACACTAAACGTATAGCCGTCAGAAATATGTACAACAAATGATGACACAAAGAAATGGGTTGAAAGTACATATAATATCCAAAGAATGGAAACTTACCAGCGGTATTTGGCTCCCAGTGAAAATTACGGGCTTATTAAGATTCTGTGGAGAGTTCGAAGGTTAGAACATTTAGTTGCCGTTGAATGGATTATTCAATATGGGTACGATGAAATTACCTCTAGCATGAAACTTAGAGCCGTAGAAGCATAAGCCATGGTATCTGTCCCGGTTAACACAACAAAGCCATCAAAGTGCCAATAGTTTGCCTTGATATCGTTTGCAAGCACTGCCCAATCGTTTGGTCCAAGATCACTGCTATCGAGTAAAGGAGTATATTCATGAACCACTACCTCCGGCATTTGTTCATTGCATAATTCTGGCATTTCTTTCATGTATGCTGTAACTGTGCCTTCGACTGGAGACAAAGCACCACCCTTGTCGGGATTGGGTGTCATTGTCAACGTACCGCCCGTGCACAGCACCAACACTCTCTTTCTACTTCTACCATCGTCATCGTGAAGTTCCACTTGAGGAATGAAGAAGTCACTTGGTTCTGGTATGATCAATGTTGCACCATCGGTACTATCAATTTCTGATTTCCCACCACCATACAGAGATCCAGCAGGATTTTGTAGTGCTTTCTCTGGGATCTCTTTGGTGGCGGGCAGTGCTTCGTCCGGTGTCTTTGATGCCATGGATCTTATTGATCCCAAGTAACTACACGTACGTACTGGAGGAAGAGAAATTTGAGTACTTCTCCATGCAGTCGTAGGTGGGTCACCCTGACCACTTGCTCGAAGAATACTGTGATGAAAATTTCGTGCTCCCTTTACATCAATCACTGCTCGTTCTCCATCTCCAGAGACTTTTTGTTTACCGTTCTTGTTGCAATTGGCAGTGACAGCTAAAATCCTACTGTTTCTGATGACTGATTTGCTCAAAGCATTTCTGACGATATTTGGAACCGCCATGGTTATAACGATGTGTTTGATGCGTTTGTTCCATGCATGGGTGTGTTCTGGTAGAGATAGATGATGGCCTTGTGGTTATTCTGGGTTCTAACATGTTCTTTTGGTTCTAGAAAGTTGGGGGGGGGCGGGGGGAAGCAAGAAAATGGCGGGAGTTTTTCAGCGATCACTATTTATTTTGAATTTGGCACAGTCTTGGCACAGAATAAAACGGAACAGTCAACAGGGAATTGCCCTTTTGTACCTTCAAAACAATACCAATCAGCACACAAGATCGAGCAAAGCTTGATATAACCACAAGGTTTGACCCGAAGAACAACAATGAATGCCGCCGTCTACCGGTTCTCCGAGAATCAAAATATAGAAAAAGGAAAGATAATCTCCACAAGTAAAACAACATTGGGTATGAACCCTACACGTAGGCCACCACTTTCTTCAATCGATCGGAATGCCCAGAACCGTGCCCATGGTCTGCACTCTAATGTTATAGGTACGAGTAAGAAGAAGGGCGTTGCTGTGAAAAAAGTGCCGTCAAGAGGAAAACGAGCTGATAAGAATAAAGCAAAACAAAGCTCAAATCCCACTCATGAAGATAAGCGTCAAGAAGAAGAGAAACCTGGGCTTCTCCTGAAAGATGTCACGTGTACATGGGTCTTTCGTGAGAGAAACAATGTCACTGATTGCGAAGGTTTTGAGACTACCCTGCAACATGCCAATCCTATCCATGAAAATGCAAAAGTCATCATTCATGAAGACAGCAGAGAAGAATCATCTTTATCACAATTATTTGACGAGCATAGAGTCAATGGAATGGATTTGAGTTCCATGAACAAAGCAATAAATAATGAAAACAACAAGGGGGTTGGAAGCGGAACGAGCCGGTTTCTTGAGGCTCCGAATGAAGACTTCTTGTCGGATGAGATGGATAGGATGCTAACACTAGAGTTGGCAAATCCAATTGATGGGCTAGATTCTGATAGTGGAGAAGACGAGGACCTCTCCTAGCTAATTGAAAGCATGAAATTACAGTGCAAGACACTGATAAAAAAAACTGTTCTTTTCATGTCATTCAAATCAATGTGAGAGATGAAATAAAACTTTGTATCGAATTTCATTTACAACTAAACGAGGGGAAAGAATTAAAAAAAGGTCAAATGGTCGTTTGCCTGACAGTTAGAAAGATTCTACAAATCAACTTCACTAATAAACTACAGTACTGTAATGAAAAAAAGTTTCATACAATTGCAAAACATGGAAATATACTCAAGTGTAGATTGGAAAGTTAAAGCTCAAGGATTTTTAAAATCAATCGCCACAATTTTTAAAAGAAGTCGTGCTCACATTCTACTGATGCTGAGGAATAAAAGATCCTTTCTGCTCCCTTTTCTTGTCAATAGTCATTTTGTAGAGCGCTCCAAATGCAGTCGTCATACGCGTTCTTCGATCCTCCACGAAGATTGTATTCTTACCTGTACCTATCCAGCAGGAATGTATGTACGATATTATGTTCTCAAGAAGGTCACGCGAGTGTCACGAAATATGAAATCGATCATTGTTCCGTGAAATATGACCTATTTTAATAGTATTTCAAATCTAAACTTTTTATTCACGAGTCAGTCACATCTCCTCCTCGGAGAAAAATGTCTCTACAAAAAAAGACATGACACTACCGCACCGACCGGTCGGTATAATACATTCATCAAGCTCGGTGACATCCCTTCACAAGTTCTACAAAATGAGACGAAGCCGCAGCCAAATACTTGAGTTCCTATCTATCTTTATCCTTATATTTTTCATTGTGCACACAAGCACGATATACGGCGTCAATTTTGACCAAAGGCATCGCTCCATTGCGACAGAATATATAACAGAGACTGCGAGACTTCAACTCACGCTGAAAGGTACTCCCAATGCGCTACCGACGAACAGGGAGAAAATATTTCTAGAACACGTCTTGTTTGGCTATCTCAACAGGGCACTAACGCCGCTTTCACTTCAAATACAATTGGTTGAGATTGACGATTCTAGAACAAGAGTGACAGACGGAAGCTCATCATTCACTGTTATTTCGCATACTTCTGATACTGGAAGGAGAAAGGGTAAGATGGTTGATTATCAGGAAGAAATTGAAGAAGATAATTCATCTGATGAGGAAGCAGGGCGTGAGCTAGTATCGCCTGGGGAAGCATGTACCTTGGCAAATAAACTTTTCGTAGAGGTCGAAGTAAGTGGAAGAGATTACACCATGCTTCAAGGGCAGTTCAAGTATAGGGTGAAGCAAGCTATCAATAGTGGAAATTTGAGACAAAGGCAGCTAATTGAGTTGCTTGTGGCACCAGTTGAGGCAGAAGAGTACTTTAGAGAAGTATGTTCTATTATGGCAGTCATTATCCCGCATGGCGCCACATCCAGGAATCATGTCAGCGATGAACCTGATCGCCAAGATCCAGCAGAATTGTTTGAAAGGAACAAAGACGACACAAGTGAGAATTCAGACAAGTCCTCCTCTCCAGCTGAGAATGAGAAGAACAACACTTCATCAAAAAACAAGGAGTCAAAACCACGGCGACCCATGAATGCAAAAGCGATCCAATTTCGTACAATCTCAGGATCAATTTTCCTCTCGTTATGCATTACAGCTGTACTCTCTAATGTGATTCGCGTCCTTGGAAGGCAGAGAGAAATCAGGAAAAAACGGATGGCAAAAGCAAAGCAAGCCTACGAAGTGCCAAAGCAAGCAGAGCTGAAAAGGAAATCTAGTGAAAAGTTTGTAGGAATGCTGGACAATGGCGCTGTTCCAACTAGATAAGGATGATGTGTGCTATAATTCTTTACAATTGAGTATATTTGTACAGATTCATTCTGATATCTTGAGTGATGTTCTAAGAAACGAACATTATAATGTTGATCCATTAGCATCTTCTAAGAAATGAACATCATAATGTTGATCCATTAGCATGTGAAGACATAAACAAAGAAAGGTTAAAAACAGAAAACCTATTTCTATTTATCATAAATACACTGTTGTGAAGACAACTACTCGTACAAGTAGTATGTACTCGGTCGTGCGTAGATGGAGCATTTGGTACCGCCGCGCGCCGGCGCCGGCCGGTAACCATTCAATTTCAAATT
>Ga0115005_10001979_pt1 | contig 16394 bp, 14 predicted proteins | sample ArcOceMetagenome_FD_87163 | JGI IMG/M metagenome (GOLD analysis project Ga0115005, IMG submission 87163) | Marine eukaryotic phytoplankton communities from Arctic Ocean - Arctic Ocean - Greenland ARC118M Metagenome | ecosystem: Environmental > Aquatic > Marine > Oceanic | place: Arctic Ocean... | reverse complement strand
GTTGGGACCTATCTTTGTGCCTATGCTGATGCAGCTAAACATTTCGCCAGATTTGACTCAAGCGGCATATCGGGTCGGGGATTCATCTTCAAATATTATCACGCCCTTAATGCCGTATTTTCCATTAGTTGTGGTGTATTGCCAACGTTATGTTAAGTCAACAGGTATCGGTACTCTACTATCATTAATGTTGCCTTATTCAATTAGTCTTTTGTTACTTTGGTCAGTATTTCTTCTCGCTTACTGGGGACTGGGTATGCCGTTGGGGATCCAATCAAGCTATGTTTATCCTGCAGGGTAATTGTTATAATTAACTATGTTTTATAAAGAATTTCCTTTTTGGAGGATAGCCTTTATAAGACATGTATAGGATCTCTGAAATATTGTATCCCTGCTTTAGCGTTATTGGTTTGACAATTTTTTACGGGTTTTTTGTTTGAAAAACAAGCATGCAATCTAATAATGGTAATTAAGACTTGTTGTAAGTTTTAATAGCTGATAAAAAGTCAATTCAATTTCGAAAACAATAAATTGCACGGTGTACTTAAATCGTTACACAATGTGAGTATTATAGAAATGTTAGGTGCTATGGGTCTCATAATGTGTTGACCCAATGCAAAACTTTAGTTTATTTTAAAAGAGTCAATTCATGTTACGTGACAGCATCAACAATATTAATATTTCCTCTGAGAAAGTCTTAGTGACACCTCAAGCGTTAAAGACAGAGTTACCAGTGAGTGATGCTTCTTTACAAGTTATTCAATCATCAAGACAGGTTATCAGTGATATTTTACATCGCAAAGACCATCGGTTTTTGCTGATATGTGGCCCTTGTTCCATACATGACATTGAAGCGGCGAAAGAATATGCAATAAAGCTCAAAGAATTACACGAGAGTTGTAAAGACACGCTCTACATTGTGATGCGTGTCTATTTTGAAAAACCTCGCACTACAGTTGGTTGGAAAGGATTGATCAATGATCCGCACATCAACGATACCTTTGATATTGAGACAGGTTTACGAAAAGCCAGAGAATTATTGATTTGGTTGGCAGAACTTGAATTGCCTGTCGCCACTGAAGCCCTTGACCCAATCAGTCCTCAATATTTGGCGGAATTGTTTAGTTGGTCTGCAATAGGTGCGCGTACGTCTGAATCACAAACCCACAGAGAAATGGCCAGTGGTTTGTCTATGCCTGTGGGCTTCAAAAATGGTACAGATGGCAGTTTAGGTATAGCCATTAATGCACTGCAATCAGCTGCATCTGGTCATAGCTTTATGGGGATTAATGGTGAAGGACAAGTGAGCGTGATCACCACCCAAGGAAATCCTGATGGGCATATTATTTTACGGGGTGGCAAACAACCTAATTATGACTCTGTTTGTGTGGCTGATTGTGAAGCTGAATTAGATAAGGTGAAATTAAGTGCAGGTCTAGTGATTGACTGCAGTCACGCGAATTCTAGTAAAGACTTTCGTAGACAGCCCTTGGTGGCTAAAAATGTTGTTAACCAAATTCTTGAAGGCAATGAATCGGTTATCGGAATTATGTTAGAAAGTCATTTGAATCACGGTAATCAAAGTAGTTCGGGTAAAACGCCTGAAGATTTAGAGTACGGTGTATCCATAACAGACGGCTGTATTAACTGGCAAACAACAGAAGATTTGATTAATCATATGCGAGATAAGTTGATAACAGTCTTACCTATGCGGTTAAATAGGCTAAATGACACCGAAGACTAGGAAACCTTATGCCCGTATCACCTAATGAACTTAGTGAGCTGAGACAACAAATCGATGGAATTGATAGCCAGTTAGTTAAGTTATTGGCTCAGCGGGCAGAAATAACCGCAAAGGTAGGGAAATATAAGAGTCAGGTAGGCTTGCCCATTTATGTACCTGTGCGTGAAGCTGAACTTATTGCCAAAAGACGAGCAGAAGCCGAGCAACAAAACGTATCTCCGGTTTTAATTGAAGATTTGTTACGCAGGATCATGCGTGAGTCTTATCATACTCAAAATGTTAAATATTTATGTACAAACCCACTGATTCAAAAAATAGTAGTGATAGGCGGGGCTGGCGCCTTAGGCAGAATTTTTGTTGATATGTTTAAACGCAGCGGATATTCAGTTCAGTTGCTTGAAAAAAACGACTGGCCGAATGCCAATTTTATCCTCAATGATGCCGGTTTGGTGTTAGTCGCAGTACCCATAAAGTTAACTGAAAGTATCATCTCTAAGCTGAAAAATCTGCCTTTAGAGTGTGTGTTAGTTGATATCACCAGTACAAAACAAAAACCTCTAGCTGCCATGATGGCCGCGCACAAAGGTCCTGTATTGGGCTTGCATCCAATGTTCGGGCCTGATGTACCTAGTATGGTTAAACAGGTAATAGTGGTATGCCACGGTCGTGATGCAGAAAAGTATGAATGGCTACTGCAGCAAATTCGTATCTGGGGAGGTATATTACAGCAGACCTCGGCTAAACAGCATGACGATGCAATGGTATTTATTCAGGTGATGAGACACTTTTGCAGTTTTGTGTTTGGCTCGCACCTAGCCAGTGAAAACCCTGACCTACAACAATTAATATCACTAAGTTCGCCTATTTACCGTTTAGAATTGGCTATGGTTGGTCGATTGTTTGCTCAAGATCCTGCATTGTATGCCGATATAATTTTTGATAATAGGGATAGCGTCGCTTTGTTAACTGAATTTAGTGTTAAATTCAATCAGGCTTTATCACTGGTTGAAACTAATAATAAAGGTGAGTTCATAAAGCAGTTTTTAAAAATTGGCTCCTGGTTTGGCGATTATTCCAAGCAATGTTTAGTCGATAGTAGAAAACTTTTACTAAAAGCTGATGATGATCGTTCTTTAAGTGAAGATTGCTAGCTGTTTAAAACAGGTATTCTGAACCGATTGGTGATTTTGTCGCACTGCTACATAAGCATCTTTTATTTAAAAAATAACCAATATTTGGTTAAACGTCAAAGGCGAACTTTATGTCGTTAAAAGCAAGATTACTTATAGCAATATTATCTATTTTAGTATGTTCAATCGTCTTGATGGGCGTGGTATCCGTAAATGTTTCGGTAGGTGAGTCTAATGATGCTCTTACCAAAGCCGTGAAAGAAAGATTGGTTTCTCAGAATGTGCAAACTGGCCAAGCTATCAATGAATATTTCAATTTTATTACATCACAAATTCGCACCAAGGCGTTTAACGTTTCTTTGGTAGACGCAACAGAAGCTTTTATCCCCGCGTTCAACCAGTATGTTTCGCAGCGTGGTAACGTTAATTCCGCGCAAAAAAGACAATTGGAAAATTACTACTCTTCAGATTTTACACAACAATATAACATCAGCAACCCAGAACCCTTAATTGATGGGGGGAGAGCTTTAAACGGATTGAGTCAAACTGCCTTAGCTTTTCAGTATGACTTTATTGCAGGCTCATCCTATAACTTGGGTGAGAAAGATGGCTTAGTAAATTTAGGTAACAATTCTCCTTATGCACAACTGCATAGTAAATATCACCCTGATATGCGTCATTTTCTTCAAGAGTTTGGTTACTATGATATTTTTATAGTAGATATAGATAATGGAAATATTGTTTATAGTGTATTTAAAGAACTGGATTATGCCACCAGTATCAAGACCGGTCCCTATGCAGACTCTGGTATTGGCGAAGCATTTTCTGCTGCAAGTAATGCTCAGGTAGGTGATGTTTTTTTTAGTGAATTTAATAAATATCGACCTTCTTATGATGCGCTTGCGGGTTTCGCTTCTACTCCTATCTATTCTAATGGTAAACCTATCGCAGTACTGATTTTTCAAATGCCTATGGATAGGATTAATAACGTATTAACTCATAACGCATTATGGTCTGAAAAGGGATTCGGTGAGTCGGGAGAAACGTATTTAGTCAACAGTAGTGGTGTTTTATTAAATGAAAGTCGATTCTTTGTCGAAGACAAACCTAATTATCTAAAAGCGATAAAAAGTAAATATCCCCTTGAAGCTAATGAAATCAGTTCAAGAGACACCTCTATCGGGATCCAACCTGTTGATTCTAATGCAGCTAAAAGTGCACTGAGAGGTGAAACTGGATTTGAAAGTATAACTGATTACCGAGATATTGAAGTTTTCTCTTCTTATTCCCCGCTTAAAATTGGTGAGTTTAATTATGCATTGATGGCTGAATTAGATGTGGAAGAGGCTTTAAGGTCGGCAACTACCTTGAAAAACAACCTAATTACTTCGACTTTGATTGAGGCACTTCTGATAATTGGTGTGTCAGTCGTGGTGGTGTTGTTATTTGCTGCTAGGATTGTGAAACCACTGAATCGTTTGGGACAAACATGTGAAGAGTTATCAGAAGGTGAGGGCGACCTGACTATTCAAATCAAGTCATGTGGTATTCCTGAAATTGACCGTATTTCTAGTGGTTTCAACCTGTTCATTGGGCAAATTCGCGATATCATTTCACAGGTAAAAGTTGATGCAGATAGTTTGTCGTCCGCGTCTCAAGAACTCAGTGTTATTACCTCAGACAGTGTTAACAAAACTACCCAGCAGCGTGACCAAACTCATATGGTGTCTACGGCTATGCAGCAATTGTCTTTGGCAGTTGCCGAAGTTAGTCAATCAACGCAGAAAACTAATACACAAAGCCTTCAAGCCCAAGTAAGTTTAACTGAAAATATGCAGCGAGCCGATATGGCAGCTGGAAACATAAAGCTGTTGGTAGACTTAATTGATGATTCAGGTAAGGTTATTCTAAGTCTCAAAAACGAAGTTAATCAAATCACCACTGTTCTCAACGTGATCACCAGTATTGCTGATCAGACTAACTTACTGGCCCTCAATGCAGCGATAGAAGCCGCTAGGGCCGGTGAAGCTGGCAGAGGTTTCTCAGTGGTAGCAGATGAAGTTAGAGCCTTAGCTACGCGGTCTCAGGAAAGCACGGTGGAAATCTCTAAATTAGTTGAAGTAATGAATCAATCCGCAACTAAGTCGGTTAATTCTATGGAACGCGCTACCGCAGCTGCAGATGGTGGCATACATTTGGTGGATTTGGTCACGGTTGCTATGGACGAGTTATCTGAAAACCTTAAACAAGTCTTACAATTAACTGAAACAGTGGCATCAGCAACAGAGGAGCAAAATCAAGCTTCTCAATCGGTAGTCATCAATGTTAAGCAAATTAGTGAGCTGGCAGGTGACGTGGAAGAAGGCTCTAAACAAACCAGTACTGCTGCAGAAAGTCTTGCCGAAATAGCTGCTCATACTCATGAGTTAGTAGACCGATTTAAAGTATAGACATTCTATAATGGATAATAACGGGTACAGGTAAACTGACCCGTTATTTGTCAGAGTGAATTCTTGCAGAACCGGCTACTCGGCCAAAGCACTGACTGCGGCAACTTTTGTTGGGTTTATTTCTTCACTTGGATAACAGCCCAACACTTTAAGGTACCGTGTCATGGCCTGTAACTCTTCTAGTGCTTGCTGCATAGGCCCATCTTGCACATTGCCTTCCACATCAAGGTAAAACATTTCTTCCCAAGGGTTGCCAGTAATCGGCCTAGACTCAAGCTTGGTCATATTAATTTTGTTATCACGTAATACCATAAGCGCTTCTACTAAAGCGCCTGGTTTTTGTACGGTTGACATCAATAAGGTGGTCTTTGCTGGCACTTGTAATGGCACGTTGACAGGCTTAAGAGCAATCACGAAAAAGCGACTATGATTCTCTTTTTGGTTGGCTAAGTTTGATTTAATTGCATGTAAACCATATAAACTGCCACCGGTTTCACTGCCCATTGCCGCAATATCATTGCGATTTAATTCGGCCACTTTTAACATGGCTGCAGAAGTACTATCGCAAGGTTTAACTTCTATATTGCCTAGTTCTGCAAGGAAATGACTGCACTGAGCAAATACTTGCGGATGTGCGTATAAAGTTTTTATCTTGCTGACGTCAGTTTCTTGGTTAACCAATAAGGCATGTCTAATGGGGTGAGTGAGTTCACCAATGATTGAAAGGTGAGTATGTTGTAGTTGGTCATATACCTCATTGATACTACCTGAAGAGGTGTTTTCAATAGGTAGAACTGCATAGTCAGCTTCTTTGTTCTCCACCTTCTTAATAATTTCTAAAAAACTTTGGCAGCCTATTTCAAGCAGTTCGCCCGGACGCCTAGAAAAATATTTTTGTGTGGCTAGATAACTATAAGAACCTTTGTCACCCAAAAAAGCGACGCGATTCAGTGGCAGGCTACTACCTGGGTTGGCTCTTGCAGCCAATAACGCTTGTTGATTTAAAACTGAGTCTTCAATGATGACATGAAATAACTGGGTGACATAGTGGGCATCTAATCCGTGTTTTTTACCTTCTTTTATCAGCCTGATCAATAATTGTTCCTCACGCTTTTGATCACGTACAGGCACTTTATTTTTAATCTTTGTTTCAGCGACTTGCTTAGTATATTGCTGCCTTTTGGCTAAGAACGTCAGTAGGTGTGTGTCAAGTTCAGTGATTTTGACTCTAAGTTTTTCTAGTTCTGATGATGACATGTTGTTCGCTTATGGTTTCAAAAAAACCTCTCTAAAAAAACCTCTTTATGGAGAGGTTTGAAGGAAAGGTTTAAATATTTTTATATAGAATTTATAAAGCTAGTACTTATATGTCAATGATTTGATTAAGCACAATTTCTGTGTTTCTCGCAAATAATGAATAACGTCTTGTTTTGTTATTCATTATCCGAGTAAAGAGGCTAATAATTTGCGTACTTCATTCACTTCGAAGGGTTTGTCACATAATGCGTTAACACCCGTTTGGTGAATATTTGCCATATGCAAACTAGAGCTTGACTCACTGGTAACCATAATAATTGGTATATGTGCTGTTTCAGGATTAAAGCGAATAAATTCAGAAAGTTCTCTGCCATCCATTTCAGGCATATTATAATCTGTGACCACTAAATCAAATGTATTCTCTTTTAATATGGTCAATGCTTCTGCGCCATTTTCGGCTTCTAGAATTTTTTGTAGCCCTAAACCATTTAATACCCTGCGAATGTGATTTCGTGCAAGCTTGCTATCGTCAACTAAGAGCACTCTCACATCTTGGACATCAAATAACTCTAGATCCAGCTCATCAGAATTGATCAAGTCAAGCGACGCTTTCAATGCTTTCGCTAAGTTTTCAGGGGTAAAAGGTTTAGGTAGAATAGCTGCCACACCAGACTGTTTAAATTCTTCAAGTTTTTCAACTCGGTTTTCGCTGGAAACCAACATAAACGGAGTCGCGGCAAAGGACTCATCATTTTTAATATATTTTATGATATCCAGGCCTGTACCGTCTTCAAAGTACATAGCACTGACAACCAAATCTGCCCCGTTTTTGGTAATCTCTTCAATGGCTTGTTTAACGTTGCCCACAGCTTCGACGTGGTGAATATCGGCTGCAGCTAACTGCTTAATTATAATTTTACATTGTGTATCAGAAGGTTCGACTAAGATAATACTAACTTCTGATAATGCGAGACGGTACATTGATACTCCTAATTTATATTTCTGCTGGCTATTAACCACCAGCTAATTTCACATTATGGCCTAGTTGTTCGAGTGTTGCTTTGATTTTATCACGGTTGTCACCTTGAATTTCAATTATACTATTTTTAAGAGCCCCACCTGTTCCACACATTTTTTTTAATTGACTACACAAGTCTTTTAACTCTTTTTCAGGTAGGTTCACACCAGCTATTGTGGTCATCCCTTTTCCTTTTCGGCCCTTGGTTTCAAGGCGAATGCGAACGATACCATCTGTTTTTATTGATGGCTTAATTGGATCTGCATTTTGAATTCGGCCAGTTTTTGTACTGTATACCAATCTATTTTCACTCATTTTTATCTTTTACCACATTGATGCAGAGCGGGTGAGCAACATATTATAATAAAAAATGCGATTCTTTATAGTCAAAACAGTAAAACTATTATTTAATAACATCGCCTTAGCGTCAGATAACCTGATAATTTTTACTTTTAAATAAGGAAAAAACATGAGTTTAGACAGAGAATTTACAGAAGATGGTAAAGAATTAACTATTTACTTAGAAGAAAAGTTCGATTTTGGTAAGGTTCAAGATTTTCGCCTAGCTTATTCCGAAGGTAGCGAAGGGGTAATTAGCATCGTTATTAATTTACAAAAAACTGAATATATGGATAGTTCTGCATTGGGTATGTTACTAAACATGCAAAAAAGTGTAAGTGACTCAGTGACATCATTTAAAATCACTCATTGCCGCCCGCAAGTTCTAAAAATATTGCAGATTGCTCGTTTTGAAAAAAAATTCAACATTGTATAGTTGTTCTTAACTAATTATGCGTATTTTAGTCGTTGACGACGATGTAGTTATTCGCTACTTGCTAGTATATATGCTTGAACAACAAGGTTATATGGATATCTTTGAAGCCGAGGATGGGACCGTTGCGATTGAACTAGCAAAACGTATTAAGCCCGACCTCGTGTTGCTTGATGTTGTGATGCCAGGAATGGACGGTTACGAAGTTGCAACGAAATTAAAAAATTTAGCTGGTGATATCTACTTACCTATTATCTTTATCACTTCCCTTGATGACGAAGAGTCACTAGCTAGATGTTTAGAGGTAGGAGGAGATGATTTTGTTGCCAAACCTTTTGATAAAGTTATCTTGGCCGCAAAAATCCGTGCCCATGCTCGCACCCGGTTATTGAGTAAGAAATCTTATGAACAAAATAAACAACTTTCTTTTTATCAAAACGCCATTGAACGTGAGCATAAAATTGTTGAACATATATTTGCCAATGCACTATCCGTCAACAAATCCTTTACTCGATATCTCGATTATTGTTTAAAGCCCGCGACTAACTTTAATGGAGACTTACTTTTAGCCAGTGAAAGTCCTACTGGCGGTATGTATTTTTTAATTGGCGATTTTACAGGCCATGGTTTAGCCTCGGCTATTGGCGCCTTGCCAGTTTCACAAGCTTTTCAAACGATGTCCAAGAAAGGACTATCTTTAAGGGAGATGGCTGAAACCATTAATCAGACCCTATTGATGTTACTCCCAAATGATATGTTTTTTGCTGCTGCAATTGTCGAAATCAATAATACTGGAAAACAAATAGATATTTGGAATGGTGGGATGCCTAGCCTGTTATTGCAAAATCCTAGTGGAAAAATAGTCAAACGTTTCGCTTCTAGACATATGTCTCTGGGTATATTGGAAAGTCACGAGTTTGAATCCGAAGTTGAACGTTATGAAATGCAATTCGGTGATAGATTGATTGCTTTCAGTGATGGTGTGGTCGAACTTGAGAATGAACAACATATAATGCTCGGTGACGAAGGCATTGAAAAGTGGTTAAACAGCCAACCAGACATCAATGTTGATGGCCTCATCAACAAAACGACAGAATATCTTGGTTCAATGCAGCGTAACGACGATATTACTCTGGTTATTTTCACCAGTCAGCCGTTTAAATCAGTTAAGAAAAAGGGTGATGCCTCCAAAGTTCCCATTAAAATTGTGATTGAATTGAACGCTAAACACATTAAGTCTACTGATCCTGTTATTGATTTAGTCAATGTTGTGACCAACCAGTTGAGCTTATATGGTATTCACTCCGTATTATTTACTGTGTTGAGTGAGTTATACAATAATGCGCTAGAGCATGGTGTATTAGAACTTGATTCAGAATTAAAGCAAACTGATGAAGGTTTTTTTGAATATTTTACTAAGCGAGAAGAAAAGCTATTGGCGTTAGACGTTGCCAGTATTGTTATTTCTGCAGAGTATCGGCCTCATGAAAATGCCTTGGCAATTAGGATACAAGACTCAGGTAAAGGATTTAAACAGGGGTGTACGCCTAAGCTTGAAAACATTGAAAAAAGTTTTGGCCGAGGGATTTTGTTGGTAAAAGAGCTGTGCGAATCTGTTGAGTACACTAACAGAGGTAATACAGTCGATGTTGTTTTTAAAATTTAATTAAGCTGTGAACTAAGCTGTGAATCAAGGTGTGAATAGAGTTGGAAAAAATTAATATAAGGGTCGCCCAACCTGCTGATGTAAGATTGTTGGTTAAGTTTAATCAATTAATGGCATGGGAAACTGAACAAAAACAATTAGACGAAGATATATTGACTAAAGGTGTATCGGCCTTAATTGTCGATGAAAATAAAGGTTTTTATTTAGTAGCTGAACAAAATGACATAGTGGTTGGTAGTTTAATGGTGACAACTGAATGGAGTGATTGGCGTAATGGTGTTTTTTGGTGGGTTCAAAGTGTTTACATTACACCAGACTTTAGGCGCCAAGGGATTTACGCACAATTGTATGCCCAAGTTAAAATTTTAGCTGCGCAACAACACAATGTGTGTGGTTTTAGGTTATACGTAGAAAAAGAAAACCTTATCGCCCAAAAAACTTATGAATCTTTAGGCATGCAGCCAACCCATTATTTGATGTACGAAGAATAATAAATTGGTATTGAGAATAATTCTCAATTAGATTAAGATCTAGTTTCAATCTTTGCAATTGTCGGTAGTAAGGTAGAATAATTCTTGAAAAATATCATCTCCTGTATGCTTGTTATAACAGCAATGTTGTCGCCATTAGTTATGGCCGAGCAAGTGAATTTGTATTCAGCGCGCAAAGAAGCTTTAATAAAACCTTTATTAGATAAATTTACCCAGCAAACCGGTATTTCAGTAAATTTAGTCACAGGTAACGCGGATAACCTCATCACTCGTTTAAAAAGTGAGGGCAAATATAGTCCCGCAGATTTGCTGTTAACAACCGATGTAGGTCGCTTATACCGCGCTAAACAGCAAGGATTAACTCAGGCTATTTCGGTATCTGCTGCAATCGCAACCTTGCCAAATAATTTTCGTGATGATCAGGGGCATTGGTTAGGTTTATCATTGCGCGCTCGACCTATTATGGTCTCCGTTGATAACGTTGATGCTCAAAGAATAGCTAACTTAGAAGATTTAATCAGCCCAGAATGGAAGGGACGAGTGTGTATTCGTAGTTCGAGTAACATTTATAATCAATCTATGGTGGCATCGTTGATTGTTCAGTTGGGTGAATCTGCAGCCCAGGAGTGGGTTAACGGTCTCGTTAATAATTTTTCTCGTCCTCCACAAGGCGGGGACCGAGATCAAATTAAAGCCTTAGCAGCAGGCCTTTGCGATGTTGCTATCGCTAATACTTATTATCTTGCAGGTATGTTGAGTTCTAAGGATGAAACAACTCAACAGCAAGCTAAAAAAGTAAAAGTTATTTGGCCAAATCAAGCTGGTCGTGGCGCACATATTAATATTTCTGGCATTGCTTTAGCAAAATATTCCCCAAATAAAAACGCAGCGATTATGTTGATCGATTTTTTACTCAGTAATGAATCACAGCTATGGTACGCCACAACCAACCATGAATACCCTGTCTTACCTGATATTGCGTGGAGTGAACTAATGCAGTCATTTGGCACATTCAAAGCTGAACAAGTTCCTCTAGGTCAGCTAGGTGAGTTAAATGCAGCAGCCGTTAAGATGATGGATCGTGCTGGGTGGAAGTGAGCATCAATATTCCTAAAAATTTTTTAATAAAGTAAACCCGCTTATGAAACACATAAACCGTCTCTATAGCTGGTTCAACGTTTGGTTTGTAAGCATAGCCTTAGGCTGTATTATTCTTGCAGCTCCAGTCGGCTTGGTTTTTGTGAGTGTTTTTTTTCCGCAAACTGAAATATGGCAACATCTATATTCAACTGTTTTATCTGATTATATTGTTAACTCTCTAGTATTGGCTTTTGGTGTCGGCTTCTTAGTTATTGTGATTGGCACTGTATTAGCCTGGTGTATTGCAAGGTATGAATTTGCAGGCCGTAAACAAATACAATGGTTGATATTGTTGCCAATGGCGATGCCCGCATACATTATTGCCTATACCTACACTGGCTTATTAGACTTTGCGGGCCCAATCCAAACGTTTTTACGGGAAACATTCCATTGGCAATATGGTGATTATTATTTTCCTGATATTCGCTCTTTGGTAGGCGCAATTATTATGTTGTCCTTGGTGCTTTACCCCTACGTTTATTTGTTGGCTAGAACTGCTTTTAGCGAACAACCATCTAGCCTTGAAGAAGTATCACGAAGCCTAGGCGTTTCTCCCAGTAAACACTTGTTTAAAGTGGTATTACCTCTGGCTCGTCCTGCTATTTTAATGGGGGCGGCTTTAGCAATGATGGAAGCGTTTGCGGATTATGGCACGGTGCAATATTTTGGTTTGAGTACTTTCACTACGGGTATTTTTAGAACCTGGTTCGGTTTGGGGAATGGTATTGCAGCCGCACAATTAGCTGCAATGTTAACCAGTTTTGTGGTGCTGTTACTTATTATTGAATATCTGTCTAGGCGCAAAATTCGCTATTATTTTCAAGGACAAAAAGCGCAGCCAGTCACAAGGCAAAAATTAACAGGTAGTCAAGCGTTTTGGGTACCATTTGTGTGTGTGACACCGGTTTTTTTTGGGTTTATATTACCTGTTTTACAATTGTTAAAATGGGCATCAATGACATACTCCAAACAACTTACCAGTGAGTTTTGGTTATTGTTGTGGAATAGTTTCTATTTGGCAGCTATCGCAGCCATAACAGCAGTGATATTGGCACTTCTTTTTGCCTATGGTAAACGTCTTAATCCCATTAAGCCGATTCAGTTTTTAGTAGGCGTGGTAAACCTTGGATATGCAGTGCCTGGAACTGTGATCGCTATAGGTGCAATGATTTCCCTAAGTTGGCTTGATATAAAACTAAATACGTTAACAGAGAATTGGTTCGACATAAGTGTTGGATTAGTGTTTTCAGGATCGTTATTTGCTCTGATTTTGGTTTATAGTAGTCGTTTCTTAGCTGTTGCGATGCATAACATTGATACCGGTCTGTCTAGAGTTAAACCTAGTATGGATGATGCTGCACGTTCATTAGGGTATAAACCTTTACAGATCCTCAGAACCATTCATGTGCCATTAATGAAAACCAGCGTATTAAGTGCCTTATTGTTAGTTTTTGTGGATGTGTTGAAAGAGCTTCCCGCTACTTTGATTTTACGCCCATTTAATTTTAATACATTGGCAGTCAGAGCATTCGAACTTGCCTCAGACGAACGTTTAATGGACGCGGCATTACCCGCTCTAGCTATCGTCAGTGTTGGCATATTACCTGTTATTTTGTTGACTTTGTTGATGGATAAACCTAGCCCACATAGTTCACAAGACAATTAAGGAACTTATGTTAAGTCTCAAAAATGTATCCGTTGCTTACCAAAAAAGTGAAGCCGTTAAAGACGTTACTTTTGGATTAGGCGTTGGGCAAATAGGTTGTTTGTTAGGGCCTTCAGGATGTGGTAAAACATCGATTCTAAGAGCAGTGGCTGGATTTGAAAAGGTATCAGATGGACAAATATGCTTACGTAAAAAGCTGGTTAGCGCTTTGCATAGTCACCTGGAACCTGAAAAACGCCGAGTGGCGGTGGTGTTCCAAGATTATGCATTGTTTCCCCATTTAACTGTTGCGCAAAATATAGCTTTTGGTTTGCATCAGCAAAGCAGTGCACAAAAGCATCAGCGAGTAACTGAATTACTGATGTTAATGGGACTACCAGGTTATGACAATAGATATCCTTACGCTCTATCAGGAGGCCAGCAACAGCGTGTTGCTTTAGCGAGAGCTCTGGCAGCGAAACCTGATTTATTGTTGTTAGATGAGCCTTTTTCTAGTTTAGATGCAGAGTTAAGAGTTGAGCTAGCCAAAGAACTCCGAGTAATTTTGAAACATGAAAATACCACCGCTCTTATGGTTACCCATGATCAACACGAAGCATTTGCTATGGCCGATGTAATAGGTGTAATGAACGAAGGGCGTTTATTGCAATGGACAGATGCTTACGCGCTTTATCATCGCCCTGCTAATCGCTTTGTGGCGTCATTTGTTGGTGATGGTGTCTTCTTGTCTGCAACAATAGATAACAACATTAATTTAAATAGCAGTTTAGGCGTCTTCCCGATTAACCCTGATAGTGGATTTAAGCAAAGTGATAAGGTCGTATTTTTAGTTCGTCCAGACGACATCATTCATGATGATGAAAGTGAGACTTTAGCAAAAGTGGTGGATAGATCCTTTAAAGGATCTCATATTCTGTACCAACTAGAATTGCAACATGCTGGCAATCCTAGGGTATTGTGTTTGGCACTGAGTCACCATGATCACCAATTGAATGAGCTTATAGGCATACGTTTAGACTTGGAACATCTTATCGTGTTTCCAGATAACGGTGATGATGTATGAAAGTTGCAATTGTAGGGGCTGGCATTACGGGTTGTTTGTTGGCAAATTTTATCGAGTCAAAAAGTGTAAATGTCAGTATTTTTGAAAAGTCACGTGGCTGTGGAGGACGGGCTAGTACAAAACAAACCGATTGGGGACAATGTGATTTAGGTGCCACTACTGTGCTTGCCCAAAAAGTCGGCTTTAAAGATTTTATGGGAAGCCTTTGTGATCACGATATTGTAAGTCAATGGCCTAGAAAAATATTTGTTTCACAACAAAATACTGACATTAAGCAATCATTAGAAAACGTTGTCAGTGACAACGAATATTACGTTTTTAATAGCAAGATGAACGCTGCATGTCGACACTGGATAAAGAATGCTAACTTGCATACAAATAACTTAATTAGCCAAATTCGCTTTATTCTTGGTAAGGGATGGCAACTTAAATCAAATGGGCTCTGGCAGGCAGAATTATTTGATAAAGTAGTAATAACTGCACCTTGGCCACAAAGTAAGGTGTTAATTGAACAATCTGAGTTATCCCTAAAACTGCCTGACTTTTCGCAATCCTGGACAAGTTGTTGGTCGATTGCCTTTAAATTAAATCAATTGGTCGTCTCAGATGCTGATTTAGTTTACTTTGAGGACCAATCTATTCGCACTCTAGTTCGGGATTCAGGTAAACCATTACGACCTCAAGTATTTGATGCCGACACGGGAGGGGAAAGCGAAATATGGGTGGCTCAACTCACAAATAACTTGTCAGATGAGCTAGGCAAGGAAGGCAAAGACAAAGCGATATCTATCGCCACTAAGGAACTCTGCAAATTGTTCGATTTACCTGATAAATCGATTTTGAATACGTATGCCCATTACTGGCGTTATGCAAGACCTCGCGATGGGCAAAAGCCTTTAGGCATATTGAATCAACATGAGTTTGGATTATATGCTGGGGGGGATTGGAGTTTTGGTACTTCTATAGAGTCAGCTTATGAAGCAGCTTTAGCCCTTAGTCAATCAATAATAATGGGAGAGTAAGTTAGTATGATTGCCAATATCCAAGAGTGGTTTAAACGTTATTTAGAAATCGAGGAAAATGATAGCCAGCATACAATCGAATTGGCGACAGCTGTGCTGTTATATGAAGTTATGCGAGCCGACCATAAGTTTGAACAACTAGAGCAAGATAGTTATCGCAAGCAACTTAAGACACATTTCTCTTTGAGTGAGGACGAACTTGAAACCCTTTGCCAGTTGAGTCAATCCAAAGCAGACGGAGCAGCAGACTACCAACAGTTTACAAGAGTCATAAATGCTATCTATGGCGCAGACGAGAAAAGAGCTGTTCTTGATTCATTATGGTCAATTGCCTACGCTGATCATGAACTCAGTCCTGATGAAGATTATACCATTAGAAAAATTGCCGATTTACTTTACATACCACATAGCCAATTTATTCAAAGCAAGTTGTTAATCAAGCCTGATTAAGCTGGTTTATCTACCTCCTATTTTCAATAAACGTGTATGGTTTTTACTGGCGTCGTAAATTGAATACACACTAATTGCATGATATTAAAATATATATATTAACCTTGTAGCAAGGGTGTCTCAAATTTATGACTTATTTTTTTTGAGTTATTTTAGAGCTATTGTAAGTCATTTCCATAAATCCAATTTTTTTTCTTAAAATGCTGAAATATAAATCATATAAATTCTTGGCACGAACCATGTGTCGGGTTGTTCAGTTGTTACATTCAACCTGAATGGTTCCTAAGGTATCCGCATGGACCATGGATGTGGTGAAGGGACGTTATGCATGTCTGGTTTTGTTATTGGTTGCGATGGCGTTTGCATCTAATAACGCTATTATCCTTGCTGCGAATATAAATTTGTATCACTGGTGGCATAAATGCCTTTTTTAATTAGATTTGATAGAAAAGCTTGATATGGATCAAAACGGTTAAATAACAATTAAAGGAGCTGTTGGAAACCTTGCTATTGTTGATTCATTCT
>Ga0115005_10001976_pt1 | contig 16404 bp, 16 predicted proteins | sample ArcOceMetagenome_FD_87163 | JGI IMG/M metagenome (GOLD analysis project Ga0115005, IMG submission 87163) | Marine eukaryotic phytoplankton communities from Arctic Ocean - Arctic Ocean - Greenland ARC118M Metagenome | ecosystem: Environmental > Aquatic > Marine > Oceanic | place: Arctic Ocean... | reverse complement strand
TTCGTTCACATACGCCTGAGCGCCACTAAGATGATTACTCGCATGATGCAACTGTTCCCGCTGTCTCCCCATTAAATCCAGCGTCTCCGCACCGGTTTCCTCAGTCTCCGCGCACAAAGCTTGGGACTCCATCAGTAAATCCTCTGAATTGCGAATGAGCATTTCCATATCATCCGCATCATTATCCCCTTGGCCGCCCATTCTAGGCGCCCTATATCCGCTAAACAACTCCGCCCTCTGATTGTTCTGATGGACCAAATTGCCATTCTCCCTCTGATGAGTGGCACGATCCACTTCCTGCAAAAGGGGCGTGATATCCTCCTGTACCCTTCGTTGGGATACATTGATTTTGAATGGGTCCCCCGATTCTTCGGCTAGCTGTTCCATGGATGTGGCGCACCTTCGCGCTTGGGAGAGGAGACGATCGCATTCGCGGAGTGTCGTGAGTGATCTGGCATTTGAGGAAAGGAAGGATCTGACTTTTGACAGACATTGGTCGTATTCCTGAATTGATTTGCAGTGGTGGGTGGTGTCAGTGATTATGAGGGGGGATTTTGATTTGCCTCAAATTCCTTTGTTCTTTTTTCATTCGTGCACTTCACTTCTTACCTGCTGATATGTATTGTAATCTTGGCTCATTTCTTATGGCAGAATCAATCAATGTAAAAAATCACGGGCCTTTTGATAAGTTGATACGGATCAAGTACCCTATTATGGTATTTGGAAAGGAAATGTATGTTGGTGTTGGCAATGGAGGAAGGTGATATGATTCCTAATAAAAGTACTAAGTTATTTTGGCTTTTGGTCGTGTGTGTGTGTTATTGCAAAGTGTCGAGACAGACATCAACCTCCTCTCCTATCCTTCCTTTTCCTCACTCTGCCTTTCCTTCTTCTTTCTTCTCAAGTGTTCTAAAAACCTACTGTACGGTATGTACAATCATATCATACTCTCGTAAGTAGCGTATCATTCGCTTACTACGTACCGTCGTGATAAAAAATGATCAAGTTTTCCATAACTCGTGTCGACAATGAAACAATATTTACAATTCAAAAGTAGATTTCTTTGATCGAATAAAAAGCGGTAGTACATGGTGGAAACCTGTTAAAAATAGACACTTGAATATTCCTAAAGTCTATTTCATCATTCCATATCGTTCTATAAATATATAATGTACACAAGATGTTAAAGATATGTTTCTTCCTCATTTTTTTATTTCCATGTTTACTCAGGAGCAGCCATGGGTCCCTTCTCGGACACGTAGATTCCGTCAAGGAACTTACGAAGATCCTTCTTTCTGACATTGGTAGCCTGCTGGATTCTAGCACAAGTCATGGAAACAGCAGCAATGTCATTTCCGGTTACCTCGATCTGATCCTTAACATCAGCAGATCTCTCGTAAAAGACTCCCTCGGGAAGAGGTACCTTACGGACACGACGCTCTCCCAAAAAGTTACGGATCTCAACATTGGTTCCACTCATGGATACGTTGATGGGGAAATGCGAGTATACGAAACGCATCTTGTAAGAGAATCCTACGGTGACTCCGACCATCATGTTATCAATGTGAGAGATAGCGGTACGTACGCATGCAAGCTGCTTACGGTTGGCGAACCAAAGATCAACACGGATGTACTTTCCTCCAATGATTTTGAGGTCCATGTCCATGTGAGTGAGGTCACGGGAAAGGGTTCCACGGGGTCCAGTCACAGTGACGTGACGGGCCTTGATAACAACTTCAACTGTTGTGGAAAGAGGAAGTGGGTAACGATGAGACACAATCATTCATATCACTATGATGCATACAAACACGGAAAAGAAGAACCTTTGATGGAAATCTCAGATTTGCGTCGACATTTCGCAACAACAAACATTTAACTTACCTCCATCAGGAATTGCAATGGAACGAGAAGCGAGAACAGTCTTCATGGTGACAACTTTTTACTATTGAGACAAACGTGTGGCGGGCCGATCGCGAGGGCGTGTTGTGATTTCATGGTGGGATTGAGCAAAATTCAGGATGTTGCGGCTCATGTTTTCCCAAGTAAAAAGTAACTCAGTATCCTCATCGTGTAGGGTGTAGAATTATATGTTGGGGCATGTGGGGGGTCATATTGCTACCCAACCACCCACCCACTTACGACTTGGGAGAGTTATTTTTGAATGAACCCTTACCTTATTGTATCATACTTCTTCTCCTCATCATTCACAAATGCTATTCAATAGCAGCAAGGTCTACACAGATTCATTTTTCTATGATAGATTTTGAAAAGCGCAAGAAATACCTGAGGAATCGATCTGAGCATTAAAAATACATACCAGTGACGTGTGGTACGTGTACGAGTACAAGTACGAATGTGAATGACATGACTATATTGTTCGTGTGTTCCATTCTCTGCTCTGCTACTTTATTTCCCTGTTATTATTCTATTCAAAAATGTCATCAATACTGCTGACAGCACCGACAATTTCTCTTTCCAAAATGATCCTTTGCTCTTCTAACGAGTGTGATTCCTCTGACAAGATTTCTTGAAGAAGATCAAATTGCTTTTCATACGCTTCAATTGCAACTTGGCAGCGATTCCGTTCTTTTCGTAGGAGGAGGCTAGAAGAATCATCACCCCTCGAACGTTGATTTTCAAGATTTTCATTTTGTATTTCTTCCAATCTGCTCAAGGACGATTTTGCATCATGACAATTCTTTCTCAAACGGGCAATTCTAATGATTGTGTCTTGTTTAGAAAGATGCGTTGAGGTATTTATCTTTTTCCGAGAAGATGAAGATGTAGAAGAAGTGTGTTTGTTCCTCCTCGTCCTGCGAGCACCAGTAGTAGATTGCTCCGCGGAAATCCTTGATTGAATGTTTGCACATTCTTTCGAAAGCATAATATTTCTAATCGATTGTTGTTTGTTCTGTGCCAACCATGATTTTGTAGAGGAGGATACAGACACCGGCATTGCATTGCTTTATTCGAATATACTGAATACTGTGAGTTATAAAAAATAATTCAAAAAAGGCAAAGGTCATTTCTAAATTTGATTTGCGCATTGATCTTTCCCCCTTTTCCTCAATCTTTTCAACTGAAATGGGAAAATAAACACACATGATATGTGCGACAGGAAAAGTACCGTACGGGGAGGAGGGGTAACAACACTAAACAACATATCTGAGCACAAGTACAAGTTCAAAGTATTAAAATACCAAACATTGCTTGCAACTCAACTTGTTCACAAAGTAGTCCAATTAATTTGTACCGCACAATCATAATCATGAACGGCAACAGCCAAAGCAACAAACCGCTATCCCAGCGCCTGAAGAACTTCGACTACCACACCAAAGTCGAAAACGAGTTCCGCGTCAAAACCTCCAATGGCGCACTGCTATCCGTCACAACCCTCCTCATCATCCTCTACCTAATCCGCACAGAACTCGCCTACAACCTAACCCCCCACCTCCGCGAACGCGCTCACGTCAACGCTACCACTCCCGCCGGAATCGAAATGGAATTCGACGTTACGTTCCCCTCTGTCAGCTGCGCATTGCTGAGCATTGACGCGAATGACCCAATGGGTCAGCCCCAATCTCTGCATATTGACAGAACTCATCGTGTATGGAAGCACCGCATTGATAAGTTTGGGAAAATGGTGGGGAAAAAGTCGAAATTTGAATTAGGAAATACTCTCCAGGAAGAACACCATTTGCATCAAATGGTCAAGGACAAGGGAATGGAATTTAGAAGTCCTGACGGAGATGACGACTATTATCCCAACGAAGAGACTTGTGGATCTTGCTATGGTGCCGGTGAAGACGATGAATGTTGCAATACTTGCGACGACGTCAAAAGAGCCTATCAGCGGAAGGGGTGGCACTTTGAGACAAGCATGGATGTCCAACAGTGCCGCCATGCCATGAATAGTAAAGATATGGATGGGGAAGGATGCAATGTACACGGTCAGGTGGCTCTCAGCTCTGGTGGTGGGAATTTGCATTTGGCGCCAAGTCATGAACTCGAGAACTTTGGGAAGGAACAAGTGTTTACATCTCTCGCTGAGTTCATCAATCAGGCGTTTGAAACGTTTAATGTGAGTCATACTGTCAACAACCTGCGTTTTGGGGCTGAGTACCCGGGTGACATTCACCAGTTGGATGGACAGAAGCGCATGGTTCAGGATGCCTATGGAATGTACCAGTATTACATTCAGATTGTTCCCACTCTCTACAAGTACCTTAATGGAACTGAAATTCAAACGAATCAATATTCCGTCACTGAACATATGAGACATGTGACGCCTGGATCGAACAAAGGGCTGCCTGGTGTCTTTTTCTTTTACGAGGTATCTCCTCTGCACGTAGAGATTGAAGAATATCGTCATGGCTGGGTGCGATTTTTCACTAGCGTCGCTGCTGTGGTTGGTGGCGTTTTTTCTGCAATGAGCATGTGTGACAGCTTCATCTTTTCAAAGTCTGCGGCTCCTGGACTCTCTAGATGATATACTGTACACGTACTGTAATGGAGTTACAAGTTTATTTTATGGGGAATGTATGATACACGAAATGAAATAAACTGAACTTCGCCGCACAAAATCTCTGCGGATAGGTATCAATCATGAAGACATATTTTAAAAAAGCTATTTACACATCTACCGCTGATACGATACTCACTCGCATCTAATTAACCAGTACGCTTTGAGTGGAAGTCAAAATGAACATTTGTGGGAGTCAAAACGAAACGTACATATCATACATGCCTACTCGAAAACTTGACACAGGCCTCCTTCGTTATAGAAACAAGTCGCTGAGGTGCACAGGCACCCTTTTTTCTCCTCGAAGTATCGCCTCCTCTCTCTTTGATAAAATGTTTTGTTCATATCTGGTCTACGCGTACACTGTTGATCACTGAACAAAATAAGGCTGCGAAGCGAAGGAAGCCTACATTGAAGAAGATCATCACTCCTCCTGAAAGACTGTTGTAGAGATCAAATACCTGTCCACAAGGCTTGTAAAGCAAATATAATCCATTGGAACATTTGCGGTCCGGTTGAAGAAAGTAAATGTTTCCAAACCAACCACGTCCCTTAACAAATCCGATCCAGAAATGCTCAAATTTTCACACCATGGCGTGGTCTGGCAGGGAAAGGAAAATATTCTTCTATTAGGGTAGGGCTTCGTCCTTGCCTAATTGGTTTTCTTTATTGGTGGGTTTGTCTTCCTAGCTAATATGACGTATTGTGTACAATGCAGATGAAGGGAACAAAAGATATTTGTCGTAAATAAAATCTTCCAAAGGCATATCACGATGAAGTCTTCGTCAGTAGTGCTGCTCCCATGTGAAGCAGTGAAACCATTACTAGCCATGAAGCTAACACTTGCATCGGCCTTGCTTGTTGTGTGTTATTTTGTGTGTTATTACTTTTTGACTACGTGTACGTGTACAATATACCAGATTGATTCAAGCTGAATATATCGGCGTCCAAAGTATAATGATCAGTGGTGCGTGATATGCATTCCGTCGTGATAACGTATCTATACCTAAGGCTATTTGGATCTATTGCCTGTCAGTCCATCCCAATGTCCAACGTATGCCAGTTGTTATGATCACTCGTATCTGTTTCTTGTGCTGTAAATCACGGCATTACATTTTATTAAGATGCACGAAAGTTGGCTTGAAGCTGTAACAGATAAATCAGTCACCCTGCATCAGTCAGTCAAGGCAAAGGTTGCCTTTAATCTTCTTTTCGTTCCTTTTCCATCCTAGCAGCTTGAAGCCAGCTTGAGACCTTGTACAACGGAAGTCCCGCCCGAAAGGCTTTCAATCTCAGTGGACCGACAACACCCAAGATCCAATTGGACAAATTTGGAAGATATTGGTTAAGGAACAAAAGTGAAAGCGTAGGTTGTCGAGAAATCCATGTTTCTTGCATCATGCTCGCCGGTCCTAGCATTCCTGATATGATTAGTTTCGCACACCTTTCGACAGGCATTTTCAACTCAGAATCATCTTCATTCTCTTCACTGGGTGACGATTTTACATCAACGGCATTATCTTGAAAAGCTGTCGCGATCGGCCCAGGGCATGGCAAGTCTATTCTTAACCATTCGGCACATTCACTTCGAAGTGAAGTAAAATATCCATGGACTGCATGTTTCGATGCCGCGTATGAAGTACCAAGAGGCAAACCCATCTTCGATGCAACCGAAGACGTAACAACTATATGACCTTTCATTCTCATCTCCCCTTCACCTTGGTACATATCCCATTTTTCTCTCTTCATCAGCTCCATTGCCAACCGAACTGGACCCATATAGTTGACTTCCATGAGTTTTCTGGTCTTTGAGAACGAGGAGTCTACTGCTGGGCTGAGCTGACCCGCTCCAGCATTCAAGATGAGAATATCAATAGCATCAAGTCTTCCAGAAGCCATCGACACAACTTCCGATATTTTCTCATCGGTATCTGTCACATCAAAAGGAAGCACCGAAATATTGCTTGAGGCTCCTCCTCTGGAATTAGTATTGCTATTGCTATTGCTATTGCTATTGGTGTCCTCGCAGAGTGCCTTGACTCGATTTAGTTCGGCCTCTCTCCGACCCGACAGAATCAAATTAGCCCCATGGCCGTATAACTGTCTTGCGAGTTCAGCCCCGATTCCAGAAGATGCACCGGTGATCCAAATCCGTTTCCCAGCGAACGTACTTTGAAGCCTTTTCTCGTTGGTTATGATTTTGTCGTAGAGAAAAAGAGAGGGGTTTGCGTCGGGCACCACTAATGATAATGCAAACAGCAGGATTGCGGAAGATAACGCATACATTCTGTGTTGGTTTGCTGGATGCAAGGTTCGAGCTTGCGGGCAGTGCAAGCTTGTTACAAGTACTGTACTCGTCCTTTCAACTTGCTTCCGCTGCTTATTGGAAGGGTGGAGGGTGGAGGGTGGGTGCGTGTTTGGATTTATGAGATGGATGCTCAAATACTCTCGCGACACAATCCATTCGTGACTTCCCTGGAAGCCTAGTCATGTAGGTATTTTATTTTAAAATAATTTCAATATTTTTTGAGCAGATGCCAGCCCATCTGCGCCCATCTGGCACCAGAAATGGCCTTACCAAAGACTTCTCAAATCTTTTTCATCATCCAAAGAACAAAGAACTTCATATCATACATAGAAACAATCTAGTTAACTCTTTAATACGTGTGCAATGAAATTCCACACTACGTTCGTCCTGCTCGAATGCAGCACTTCATCAGTTCTGGCCTTCGCTCCTTTTCACACGAGCAACCGGGAACGTGTACAAAAGATCCAGATCTTGGCAGAGAAAACAGAATCTTGGAACGTAGGCGATGATTGGAGTTCGTTGTCGTCCGATAGTCCCAACAATGCCATGGACGGATCTTCCATATTCAACATCGATCCAGTCATGCAAGTCGCTCGAGACATGAGCTACTCTGATGAATCCTCGGATTATCAGCCTAGTGACGAAGAGTCCTTCATCACAGGTGCGGTGGATACCATCTACGGCCCCATTTTGGATTCTGAAACGCCAGCTTTGTATGATACCGAAGAAGTGAGTTTTGATGAGTATACCAAGACAGAAACTTTTTCTGATGAAATGGGCAGAGAGATATCCTTGCTGGTCAGATGCAATGAGAGCCCCGATCAACTTCTCGTTTCGCTAGGTCGGAGGTTACCCAAACTCGAAGAAGATGAAAAATACGACCCTGAGCAACTGTTGACAACTTTGAGTAACGATGGTGCCAAATCCGGGAAGAAACCCCAACCTACTGAATTTTTCGAGAGTGCCGTTAGAGGCATATACCATATGCATGCGTCGCCTACTAGTGCCAAGGGCGAGAATTCGCTTGTACTTTTTCCCGACGGTATTTCTTCTTGGATGTCACAAAGCCTCGGGGAAAAGGTGGGCAAATTTGATCGGAGAGTCACTATAATATTGGGTAAGTATAGCACCCATGGGTCTGGGTTTTTGACGGAGGATCAATTTTTGTCGCTGTATATGGATGCAGCAACGATAGCAGGGGCGCCAAGGAGGAATACCGTTCGTGGACCTACACGTAACAAGAAACGAGATGATGGTCCAACCATTGAAAGCGTTTGGCGGGATCTCGAAAATCATGGCTTTCGCCCTCCGATTGTTGAAAAAAGAGAGGTCCTTCAACAAAAGCTAGAAGAAGAATTTGGCGCCCAGAAGGTTTCTAAGATTCAAGACCAGAACATGATGGATGAGTGCGAAATCCTTGAATGGAAAGACGACGAACACTCCACACCTAGAGCGAGCTCTTCCAGTCAAATGAAAGGAGCAACTTCCGATACTAAGAAAAGCAGTCATGAGTTCGTGGCGCTTGCAAGAGATAATAAGACTCCAAGCAGACTACGTGGTGGAGATTTTGTATTCATCGATGAAGAGTCCTGCATTGGATGCCAGCAGTGCGCATCAGTTGCTCCATCCTCGTTTCAAATACTTGATAACGGCCGTGCACGCACTTTCATGCAGTCCAATATGCCCGAGGTAGACACTGCGATTTCGGTTTGTCCAGTTGGATGCATGCATAAGGTGGCATTTCATGAGTTGGTAGAGATGGAAACTTCTAGAGATGTGGAAGGTGACTTTCTGACAAAAGGACACATTCCTTTGAACGTAGCAAGAATCGATAGCGACGCGAATCGCAAAAGCAGCTGGTACCATTCATTGAAGCACAAATGTTACACCAGCAAAAGTTGTCCGCAACGAGGATGTTTTGACTGTCCTATGTACAACGAACCCGGTGCAAATCCTCACTTCAAACGGTCGCATCAGAAGTCTGAGCATATTCGTGCCACAGATCTCATCAAGACAGGCGAAGCCAATCCGTTCAGGAAGATATCTGATCTCTAAGACTTCACCAATTTCGGTATATTTCCAAAAGATTACTACACGTACCTGGCTTTCCTGTATTTATGAGAAGAGAGTGGAAATCTAGTAATAGAAATACTTTAGGATAGAAATACTTTACATTTAATTATAAACTAAACAAAAATCAGTTTGTTTCTCCGATGAGCCAATCAGATAGATCCATGTATGCAATGCAAGGAAGATTGGAGCTTCATGTTTTATTCTTTTTGCACTTGTTATTAATGCAAACAAGCGAACCTTTGCAATTGCCGTCCTCTGTCCCGCATCCTTTCCAATTCCTGCCGCATTTACAGTCGCTTGCGTTGCACCTTTCAGCCTTAAAGTCAGCTAATGGCCGATGACCAGACTCGCACTGATACATAAGTCTCAGCTGCAGTCTATCACCACTCGAAATGCCATTTCTCTGCCCAATGGATTTGCCCCCGAGTGCGGTGATTGTTTGCAAGCCATTATTAGTGAATGCTGTTGCATGGTAATGCATCACAGAATCGTAGTCGTAAGGAGCCCCGAGAGTATCAATCGCTGAGCTCTGCTTTGCAAAATTTTGCCCAACCCCGCTTCTGATATTGTCCCAATTAATAGTGACATATTCGTCACGGTCTGGCCTTGCTTGTTCGTGCCAGAAGCCTATACAAATTTTATCATGAGATATCATTGCAAATGAATAAATAAAATAAGAGTGGGCACATGCATCTACGTACCCAGCGCATGCATAGTTTCGTGTTGTATAGTCCCAGTTCGAAGACAATTATAGTCTAAATATATGGGCTGCCCTTCTGCGGACGTTGCTGAACCTACCCTACCGACGTAGGATGCGCACATCTCTTTTGAGTGTTTTCCGTAATTGAGGAAAGGTCGTCCATCTGTAGGCTTTACTTTCAGAAATCTGAATTTTAATACTCCCGTCTTCCTCTGCAGTTTTTTCAGCGCCTTCTTGACCACAGCATAGTCTTCGGCACTGTAGTTTACATCAATGTAAACATTGATCACGAAAAGATCTGCTGTGTTCATGTTCATGTTCCATAAATTGAATCGAGGGGCAGCACCCCGAAGTAAGGACGGTTCCTCTTTAATCACGCCCTCTTCTAAAAGCTTGCTGACGGTATTATTGTCGTAAACGCTGCTGATCGTATCATAATCAGCAATAATATCTCCTTCAAAAATGGCATCCGTAATATTCTGGGAGTGTACACGTCCTTTATCAGCGAGCTGGGAGCAAAGGAAAAGGCTAAGAGCAATGAACTTCATTTCCACTGAAGAAATAATAAATATATGAAGAGATGTAATCGCTATTTGTGTGGCAGTGCGCCTTTTGATCAGAATATTAGATGCTCACTAGTTCGTCATAGCATTAGTGCACCTTGTTGCCTGTCATCGCGAATTGTGATCAGTTTTTGCGGGATCGGAGGGTTCACGAACATCCGTTTTCACCAGTAAAATAACGTAATGTTATATTTTTTGACTCATCACACATCATACTCACATCATGCTCGCATGCGCCGAACAAAATGAATATTAAAAATCCAAGGCTTTGAAGCTAAGAGAACTAATTATCCAATGATTCCTTTTGGGGTTATGACTCGTGTTTACTCACAGGAAGGAGAATTCAGTGTTTCAAAGGCTGTATCAGAGGTCCCAACCTGTACTGTACGTGGGTAGTTGTAGATCTCAAAAAGACAGTTGAGAATTGACAATAATATCGTAACATCTATTTTATAGGTGTCGTATAGATCTAGTAATAAATCATTTATGTTTCTAGACACAAACACAAATTCATATTGGCAGGCATACACTTCCTTTGTGATATGTAATCCCATTGGATCCTTTCGCACTATTAATAATACAACAAACGAGCTAACTTTTGTGCGATGGGCTATAATCCCACTGGGTCTGACTCTGTTTGCACTTGTCATTAATGCAAACAAGCGAACCTTTGCAATTGTCGTCCTCTGTCCCGCATCCTTTCCAATTCCTGCCGCATTTACAGTCACTTGTGTTGCACCTTTCAGCCTTAAAGTCAGCTAATGGCCGTGGACCAAATTCGCACTGATACAAAAGTCTCAGCTGCAGTCTATCGCCGTATGAAAACCCTGTTCTCTGCCCAATGAATTCTTCCCCGGGTACGGTGATTGTTTTCGAGCCATTGGAGGAAAATGCATGTGCATGGTAATGCATCACAGAATCGTAGTCGTAAGGAGCCCCGAGACTGTCAATCGCTGAGCTTTGCTTTGAAAAATTAATTTCTTTCCCATTGCTGATATTTCCCCAATTGATGGTGACATGCTCGTCGCGATCAGACCTCGATTGTTCATGCCAGAAGCCCAATGCATGCATGGTCTCGTGTTGTATAGTCCCCTTCGTCAGACAATTCATATCCAAATATATGGGCTGTCCTTGTGAGGACGTTGCTGAGTTTTTCATACCCACATAGGATGCGCACATCCCACTAGAACGTCCTTGATAATTGAGTAATGGACGTCCATCGGTCGGCTTAACTTTTGGAAATTTGAACAATAACGCACCCGACTTCTTTGCCAGTTTCTTCACAGCTTTCTTGATCAAAGTATGCTCCTCGGCGGTGTATTGTGGATCAATGTAAGCGCTGATAACGAACAGATTTTCTGCGTTCATTTGCTTGTTCCATAAATTGAATTGAGGAGAAGTACCCCGAGTAAAGGAAGTCTCATCTTCGATCACACCCTCTTCAACAAGTTTAATGACGATTTTCTCATCGTAAACGCTGTTGATCGTGTCATAATCAGCAATAATGTCTCCTTCAAAAATGGAATCAGCAATATTCTGGGAGTGTACCATTTCAGCAGCGAGCATGGAGCATACGAGGAGTAGGATAAGGCTGAGAGCATTTAAAATTTTCATTTTCGTTTTTTAATTGAAAGGAAAACTGCTTTATGAAACATTTGTGACAGGAAGTTCAAAGTGCACCTTTTTCTCGGAGGATAGATGCTCACTAGTTCGTCATAGCATTAGTGCACCCCTCAAGTAAAATTTCAAAACCTGTGATCATTTTTTGGTGGGATCGAACTCCTACGACATTCTACGACATGACATGCAAAATGTCAAAAACAACCAATTTTGAAATTTTAGATTTTAGGTTCGATGCGAAGCAAATTCAAAATAATTAACAACAACAACTAAAACGAAAAACGAGAAGGAGTGAGAATACATAGAAGCAGTGCAGATCTGAATGAATCCTTTTCTACCCTGTAAAAGGTACGTTCCTGCCATAGAATATGCGTAGCTCAATTCTGCTTCTCGATTTTGAGTGAGTCGAGTCGCAGCTTCTCAAAAACCTCAACCTTACGAACTCAACGACGTACTGCTGCAAGCGAGCAAGGCTGCGATCAAAAACACCCTTGCACACAACGATAATAAGATTTATAAATCATAGCGGAACACATCATAGCTTTGACTTGTTTCTGTATCTACCCTCATATCTGCAATCAATAATCAGCAGTTTCCTTTGTTGGCAGGTTAGGGTACAGTACCATAGGGAAAGTGACAAGAACCAAGTGCATTGGCAATCCAAAAAGAATCAACTCCAAAGAACAAAGCGATAAGAAGCGATTAGATTCAAGATTCAATTTACTAACTGCAGTCATGGACACAAGTCAAAACGAGGAGCATGAGATAGAAGGTCTCCTGCAGAACAATGGTGATGGGAGTAAAGCCAATACTGCCACCACAAGATTATCGCGACCTACTGGTTCAGCTGCTACAAACAAGAAGAACTTCAACAAGATCCTTACGATTCTCGCCATCGGAACAATATCACTTATTAGCATGGGAATCTTCTTCCATTCTACTGATGTTTCTAAGGATCAAGCGTTTCAAGGTAGAAGTGCAGGCTTGCCGCATTTGACTTGCCCAAAAGAGAACGAAATTGAAATGAGTCTCAACGATATTAAGAATGATTCCATTACAGATTTCTATGAAAACGAGCATGAAAATGCCGTGCTCGGAAACCAGACATCATCGTCCCTTACCCTGAAAGATATTGACAAGCTCAAGCAGCACAACTATGATGGATGGACCAGAACCTTCAATGTAATGAAGGAAGAAAGGAGGAGTTGGAAGGAACGCATGTTCAAATCTCTACGATCAGGGGATAGCATCTGTGAAGTAGCATGCGGAAGGGGGTTCAATCTCCTTCTGACAGCAGAGGTACTAAAAGAAGATCTTGGTATTGATAATCTCAATATTTATGGTATTGAATATGTGCTGAGTTCGGTGGACATTGCTAATCAAGTACTTGAGATGGCACTAGCACCTATCGGTTCCAGGTTGGGAACAATTTGCAGGGGGGATGCAACAAATTTATTTTTTGTCGAAGATGAATCATTTGATCTGGTTTATACGGGATACATTGACCAACTTACGGACCCGCTTGATCTCAATTCTGAGCTCGGACGAGAACACGAAGCTAGTGATATATGCGGTAAGAGAGGAAAAGGTGGCTGGGCAAAAACCAAGCTTGCGAAGCTAGATCAAAAGGCACAGGAAGATTGGTATGCGGCATGGGTAGTTGAACTGGTTAGAGTTGCAAAGAAAGGCAGGCCTGTTATTGTGGAAGAAGTAACACTGCCACTTTGTGGAGCGCCAAATGACTGGGGTGGTGTTTCCAAGGATTGGTGGGCTGGGGCTGTTTCAACATATGGCTGGGACGTTGATGTTGATTCTATTATCATGGAAAATTCGCGACTTTCAAAACACCAGGGAAAAGATGTGGGCAGATACAATGTTTTTATGAGAAAGAACAATTAATTTACGGATTCGAAACTTAGATCCCTTCACAAAGATTACCAAGTAAATACTTCTTAATTATAATCATCAGGCATTTGTTCAAACAAAGTTTATTCAGTTGCTGTAGTAAATCCTGGCATTCTTCATGATGATTAGAAATGGTACCTGTATTACGAATCTTTGCATCGTCCGCTATCTGGATCCGCCACCTGTCTCCTTTGAAAGCCATGAAAACCCCGAAAGCATTGACTTTGAGTCTTGCTCATATGATAAATCATTATCATCAAAAGCACTCTCCTGAACAACGAAATTACCATTGCCCGTATAATACTCCGATCCCTTTTGATCCTCTGATTATGTACTAGGCGGCATTCTTGAGACTTCACTCTGAGGACGTATATCTTCATAACTAGCATGTCTTGCCATCCCAAGAGACTTCTTCTGCATTCTCACATCATCCATCTCATAAATGTTACAAACAAAATGCAGTGATTCTTCATCATAGTCCGACACAGTCATGTTTGTCAAAATGGGATCACTCCGATAATTCTTGGCAGAACCAAGGCAGAACCATCCCTTGTTCTCACATCGCCTAGACCAGATGCGATTTCGTTGGGAAAATTCTAACAGGGACATCTTGCCACATGGTCGAAATCGCAATATCCACCACTTGGGGAGTGAAATGAAGCTCAATCCAATACCCATGATCATGTACGGTACGTATTCAGCAAGATACTTTTGTGTAAAGAAATAACATAGTAAAAAATCCAGTTTGTCCACCCATGTCAATATTTTATCCTTATTTTTCAAAATCGTACTCGTGCGGAATGAAAGGATCACATCTTGGCACTTCCATCCCAAGAGACCTCTGCATTCTCACATCCATCTCATAAATGTTACAAACATAACGCAGTGATTCTTCATCATAATCCGCCACAGTCATGTTTGTCAAAATGGGATCACTCCGATAATCCTTGGCAGAACCATCCCTCGCTTTCACATCGCCTCGACCAAAGTAACCTAATATAGTCGTGAGATGCGGTTTCATTGGGAAAATACTAACAGGGACATCTTGCCACATGGTCGTAAACGCAATATCCACCACTTGGGGGGTGAAATGAAGCTCAATCCAATACCCATGATCATGCACATATTTCGCAAGACAGCCCAATGCATCCTTCGAGGTAGAATGTACACACGTCTTCTTCAAAATGGGTCCAATATGATTCCCTCCCGATCCCACAGCTCCCAGTGCTTGGCCAATGGAGGAAATGAAGCGTTCCGTCGGATCTCGAACTGCGGCAAAGATCACGTGCTGGTTAGGCGTAAACTCTTCATCTGGGTATTTCGTAGCTTCCGCCAAAGCCTCAAGTGTAAGATTCTTCATTTTCTCATCTCGTGGACTAGTGCGAACCACACCAGGCTCACTGTTTGGCGTGAAAAACTTGTGTCGGACTAGGTTTGCATGTTTATTTGGAGCAATGTAATTAAAGGCGCTGTGAAGACTTGACCCCCCAGCTTTATGGACGTGGAGGAAGGAAAGCCGTTCGGTCATGCAGTGCAACCCATCTTCGTTGTGTTCTCCGATATCAGTCAGAACGATTTCAGACTTTATTTTCTCGGATTCGGGACGGATCCTGTCCCCAGACTTGGCATCGAGACACATGTTCTTCATCGTAACAGTTGGGAAACCGACAGAAGGCATGTTGTTCCAGAGGGTCCCGTTCGCCTGTTTGGCTTTGGCGTCATCAATGTGATGCGCAAATTGTTTGCCGAGACCGCAATCTTTGTCAAAGAAGTTGGCGGGGTAATAATAGGTGCAAGGAGCGTCGGGGAGGTCGCAGTTGAAGAGTGATTGGACGTTGCTCTTTTTATGCGGTTTGTTTGACCAGCGATTTGCGTCTTCTTGGTCACACTTGAGCAATTGGTGTTTTGAGAAGATTCCTGTGTTCTTAGCTGTTTCCTCTTCCGGTTCTTCTTTCGATTCAGTAGCAGATGATTCATCGGACAACTCCGAAGTTTCCTCTTCCGGTTCTTCTTCGTCCACAGATTGTGGTTCTTCTTTTGATTCATCAGCAGATGATTCATCAGCAGATGATTCATCAGACGACTCTGACGTATCCTCTTCCGGATCGTTGCTATTAATAGTAGAGGATTCATCTCCCGATTCTGTTTGCACCAATTCGGTAGTTGTACTCGTAGATTGCTCTTCCGCAGATTTAATATGCATAGCATCCTTCTCCAATGATGATGATCCCAAGGAAACTTGCGCTGTTGTTTTGGCTTCTTCACCCAATAAACCATTAATATAGAATGCCAAGACAAAGATTATGCACCCTGCGATGACAGGCCGTCTTCTTAGGAACGATGTCGATGTGTTGCAGGTTGAGCTGCTCATGCTAATTGCTTGTCCGATCATTACCATTGGTATTTGTGAATTTTATGTCGTGAAAATTGATTCGTGTATTCCCCCCACTTTGAACTTCCTACACAGTGTGTTTTTTGTTTACTGTGTACTGTACAGTTGTTTGGAGTTTGGAGTTTGGAGTTTGGATACTGTAATAAGAAAACGTTCAAACTTCCAACTTGGATGTTAGATGCTCGTATCCTGTCAGTCAATTGAGCCAGTCGCCGGTGGTGTTCGGGCCTTTGTGCTTTGTTATGTTCAATGTTCAATCTTGGTTCAATGTTCATCGTTCAGTGTTGCTTTACTTGCATCGTTATCTTAGGTCTTGTAGTT
>Ga0115005_10001975_pt1 | contig 16405 bp, 10 predicted proteins | sample ArcOceMetagenome_FD_87163 | JGI IMG/M metagenome (GOLD analysis project Ga0115005, IMG submission 87163) | Marine eukaryotic phytoplankton communities from Arctic Ocean - Arctic Ocean - Greenland ARC118M Metagenome | ecosystem: Environmental > Aquatic > Marine > Oceanic | place: Arctic Ocean... | reverse complement strand
TGCGATGCGATGCGATGCGATGCGAGTGTGTTGTGCGTTCGTCTGACCTGTAGCTTACATAGCTTTATCATATCCTCCTCAAGAAAAGTGATATTTTAATAAATTGATTGCATTAAAAAAAAGCCTGGTACGTGGTGTGGTGTACACGTAGTATTCCAAAGTGGTCTTTACGCTACTATGAATGACTTTGGGGAAATGAGCGCAACAGGAGTTGTGCTCTCCAATTCCGAAATGAAAGAACGAAGACTCAAACGAGGAGAATGCATCACTTGCGGTATTAAATGCTTCAAGAAAACTCTTTTTAAGTCAATACCCATTTCCGACAACGGAAAAGTGCTCGATGGTCGATGTCTCCAGTGTAGACCGTTGGATGTCAACGAGATGACGGTTTTGCCAGCGCAAGTAGAAATTGCATCAGAGAAGGATTTGAGGAGAGCTAATAGTGGCTTGATAAGTCTTCGTAGCCTAGGAGTTTCCTTCCGTAGTCTTCAAGAAAAGACTTCACAACGAAATCTGCGGAGGGAAGAAAGATCTACAAGTACAGTTACCTCAACCAGCATTATTGCTGCAACTGTTCCAAAATCAGACAGTGATTCGCCAAATATCGTTACAAGAGACGCTTCTTCGTCGCAAGTTCATCTTTCTAGGCAATCTAAAACAAATGATTCCCATCCAATTGTACAATCTGAAATCAACAGAGACTTGCAAAAATGCGAAGATACCTTGGAAGCTTCTCTTCATCTCGAGCGGAAATTTCATGGAGGGAAAACCAAACAACTGGCAAGGACCAAGAAGGACGATTTGATGTTATCTTCTTCCACACCTTTGAATAACCAAAGAGGTACACGATCACTCGATATTGATGGCGACAACGCGGTCCTAGACCAAGACGGAGAGAGTAAAGTCATTCAAGCTATAGAACAATTGGCTGACGAATCAACCTCCTTGATCACAATCCTGCAAGTAGCCCAAACATTTTCGCACCATTTTTCTATCCAAGAACACGCAACGCAATCTCTGTGCAAATTCATTATGCGAACAAAGCTAGTCGATGCAGATATGTATGCATTAGTAAAAAGTGGAGGGACTCAATTGTTGATTTCAGCCCTCAAAGAACATGAAAAAGACGAGGAAATTCTATCATCCGTGAGCGCAGCTTTGTGTCATATTAGCACTTCAAAGCAAATCCAAATATCGCTCGCAGATCATGATGCCGTTCATCATATCGTCAAGTGTTTTGACAACTTTCCTGATTGTGAAAACATGCTGTTTTCGTGTATTGAATGTCTCGGAGACATTTGCCAGGAGAGCGCGAATGCATATCGTCTCGAGCATTTAGGAGGAGAGAACAAGATTGTGGAGACAATGGCTTCATACAGCGATTCGGTAGATTTTCAATTTATATGCATTGATGCTATCATCAAACTTTCGAGAGATAAGTCTTTACGAAGCGCTCTCCTTGCAGCAAATGGTGCCAACCAAGTTTCTATTGCTATGATAGTGTTTTCGAATAATTTGAATCTTTTGGGTCGGGCATTAGTTGCTCTACGAAGTTTAAGTGGAGGAAGTTCATTTAACTCACAAACAGTTGCCAACTCAGGTGCTATTGATTCTATAGTTTCTGCGATGCACCTTCACCGGGATAATTTTTTGATCCTGTCTTCTGCAGCATGGACTCTTGGGGACGTTGGCGTGGATGTGGATGCAGCAAGATGTATCGGGGAGTGTGGAGGCATTGATGTTATAACTCGTGCACTATATGCACACGCAGAAAGTCAAAGTGTTACCAATAAGTCATGCCGTGCTCTAGAAATATTAAGCAAGTACGTGGGAAATCATGTGTTAATGATTGAAATAGGTGTGGTTATTGCAGTCATACAAGTGATTCAGCATCAGTCAGATCAAGTATCGACGCTAGCATCTTGCTTGGAAATTCTATCAAGTTTATGCAGAAATAACATGGAGGTCAAGGTGAAGATTGTTGAGAACGAAACCCTTGACTCGATATCAATGTTGATGGTCATTCATGCTGAAGATCGAGCGTTGCAGCAAAGTGCATGTTCTGTTCTTTGCAATCTTGTATGCGATGCAACTCTTGATAGTTTGCTGGCAATTGGAGTGTCTGAATTAATGACGGTCGCATCTAACAAGTTTCCTGACGAGTGCATGGAATACGCAAATCAGATAATGGCATTGATCGAAGAGATTTAGTATTTTCAAATGCTTATTTTTCTGCTGAAATGATATTTCGGCACTACGTGTAAGATAATGAAAAGACTATAACACGTACCTGGTATGTAGATAATTGACCAGGACATATTCATATGCGATGCTGCAGCATTCTTTCTAATACATTAGTACTTTTGGCGAGGCTTGGGTGGTTCTACAAAGCACTTGTGGCCTATCCGAGCACACCGGCTTTTTCATCTGATAGTATATGAGCTAAATCTCGCTTACATTTTTCTCATCGGTTTTATTTGTTGAGTATGGCTGTTACGTGTACGAGGCAAACCGCGAATGTGGATTCCCGAGAATCCAAATTCTGACTCCCAATGTGCTTGATGATAACGGACTTGGAGCCTTCCTTGCTGAGAAGGAATTACCTTCTTGTTTAGCAACTTGGGCTCCATTTCTAAATAATTAGGACGTCATCCTATTCGAAAGGATCCGCCCAATAACAAAGGGGAAATTTCCTTATCGTAAAATTTTTTTAAACCCAGGGAGACCCATTGGTGGATATTCCGATGAGTCCTTCGAGGAATGATGGACCGATTATGAGAGTGTCTGTTTTGTCATTATGTTGGGGGGTTGCTGATTGTGCCAGTTGTGATCTGGATGAATGCTGGATTTGGTGAAGAGGAGCGAATGCAGTTGTCGCTTGAATTTGTGAGAAGAATGCGAGGTAAGAATACGGATGGAATAATTGCTGTTTTACAGTTTGTATGTAGTAGACATACGGAGAAGATATCTATCTAACAAATGATAAATGCATGAAAGGATTGAAGATAGATGCAGTGAGATCTAAGTGAGATGAGAGATGATTTCTGAGGGCAAATTTCCGCGAACCTGAAACATGTCAAAAGAGGTGGGATGTTGAAGTTGAAGCTTTCAAATTCGAAAATTCAAAAATAGGCTTTATTTTGAATTTTATAACATTGAAACTGAGAGGGGGTCCGATAAATATAACACCCTAATCACCAAATTCGTGATCTTTTTGAAAGGAGCAAAGCCAACGACGACCGACGACGAGTAAAGTAGCTATGAGTACAGCATCAAAAGTTCGGCAATACCCTCGTAGTAGGTCGGATCAAATCTCCCGATAGCGCAGTCTACACTTCGACAGTTCCTCTTTTGTTCTCAAGCAGCCTCCAGCTAAAGCATATAAGAAAAAAGAAAAATTATTACCACCTTCGAACTTGAACAGTATGAATAAGCAACTTCTTGCGTCGTTGTTGTTGGCACAGGCAGCCGTGGTCTCCGTTTATGGATTCTCTCCTGCTCTCATTCGCATCTCAAGGGTGCAACACATACATCAAAATCCAAAATCATTCGGATGGAACAGCGAGCTCAGCATGGAAATCAATGCCCCCAGGAAGAACATATTTTCACGCTTCAACAAGGGGACAGAATCAAATAAGAAGAAAGTCGTTCGCATTCCTGTAAAGCCTAGGCCCATCGTCAGTCTCGATGAAGAGACTGGTAAGTACATCCCATCCCTAACCGATGCCATCTCCACAAAAGGCGGAGAAGCGCCGAAACCCAAAGAACAAAACACTGTTGTGGAAAGCAATCAGGTATCTGGGTGGGATGCATTCAAGGGCGGTGTCTACAATATTGTTGATGGTATCTCTAGTATCACGAGGAGGAAATCAACCAATTCCATAACTGATAGAAAAATAGCAGTGGCGTATTCAGATACGATTGAATCTCTTCCGCTAAAGTCACCGGCAACTTCACCGTTGTCAAGAAAAGGGAAGAAAGATGGACCTCGTCAGAAAATAATGGAGCAATACCAGGCAAGTCTTAAAACCACCTCAGACACCAAACCCAGAGACCTCAGCAATGGAGAGAATCTCTTCCAAACTGACTTGCGCAAATCGTTCGACTCCGCTAAAGATTCCATCTACGGTACCATAGACAACCTCTCCGCAAACGAGAAAGTTCGGAGCTCCATTCCCAACACCCAGGAGGATGTCAACAAGGTACCATCCAAACCCTCCATCAACAAAAATGTAGAAGTATCAACCCTCTCCCTCTATGTACAGGATCTAAATTCCGTTAATCCTTTGAAACGCCTTAAAGCCAATCTAGCAATTGCCGGGGAAGATCGAAAGCGCAAACGCCGCGCAGCAGAAGCAAATCGTAGGGCGGCAATGGATGGCCTGAAACGCATTATGTTTGACTTCGTCGATACAGTTCAGGTCATGTATGGTGCTCTACTCAATACCCCGGCACAGTTGGAGAGATCGCTATTGGGCACGCAGGATACATTGGATGAGACAATGATTCAAATTAAGAGTACGCCCGACAAAATTCAGCAGGTTCTAGAGAATACCAAGAAGAGTGTGGAGGAAACGCAGAGAGTAACTATGGATGTTGTGGAGGAGGTGAAGACCATTCCTCAAAAGGTTACTACTTCTGCGGAGGAGGTTGTGGCAGGGGTCGAGACTTCCATCAACAATACCAAGGAAACCATTGAGCAGACGAAGCAGGGTATGTTCCAATTCGTACAGAAGGTGGGAGATATTACGAACGAAGCCAAGTATATCACCGGTCTTGAGCAGAGACCACTCCCCCCACCACCACCTCCTAGGACTACGGAGGAGCTTGCCAAGGATGTGGCAATGGATGTAGCCAAGGGAACAGCATCGATTGCGGGCAAGGCAGGATTGGTGGTGGCCAAAGGAACAGCGGGAATGGCTGTTAGTGGTGCGAAATTGGCATGGCAAGCAGCCACATCCACTGAGCAACCAAAGGGAGAGATGACCGACGCTACACGCGATATTCCTTTTGTTGCTGCTGCTGACATGGCAGAAACACCCAAGACCATTGCGGAAATTGATCCTACGCTCGAGGCAGAAGTCGTTGAGGCTCTTCGTGTCGCTGAGCAAGCTCTCGCTGCTCCCAATGTGGAAGCCACCGCGCCTACGATGGTGCTGCAGAAGAAGAGAACGAGCAGGCGCACTGCCGTCGGTCCGAAAGATATTGATATCAATGAAGCAGTCAAGAGGGCAAAAAATGCTGCAGCTCAAACCAAAAGAGACGTTGATGAATTGGAGGCAATGTTGGCTGAAAGGCAGGTCGTCAAAAAATAAGATCCATTCACTGCAAAATAGACGTACGCCAAGCGCGTAACCGAAGCACGAGACAGGAAAGCAAATCGGAAACAATTTCAAAGCGTACATTTGTATTTATGCGAGTAATCTAATCTAATCTACATTTTACTTTTATTTCACTATGCACATCTACAAATTCGAAAATGTGGGTATACTCTTAGTGCGCCCAAATCCAGTAAATTATTTAGACATGCAATCTGCTGCCCATTTCCCAAGAGGAGTCAGCGAGCACAATCCAGCACAAATACTTTTTGATGAAATTGTTTGGAAGAATGGAGTTTCACAAAAATGAGTTTCATCTGTGTCAGGTTGATATGACCTTGATCGTAATTTGAATGGAATTGGTAAAGCAATCACATTCGCGTCGGCATATATGTTATCATCCTTTGTAGACTTTTCTTCGTGTGCAGATACAGGATTAGTTTCGCAGGATGAACATGTGCTTGGATAGCTCGAATATACCCTATCTGAAGTTGGTTCGCCTTGTAGACGAGAGACAAAGAGAACCCCGAGCTCAAAATTAGAATATGTTTTCTCATCTTTGTACTCAAACGCACTGGTCTTTTTATGTGTGAAACCTTGAGCACCCTTCGAGAAACATGCACTTGAGAGCATTACCCACGCAAGATTATTGCCAGGCACCCCCCCAGCCTCTTTATTTTCCAGTAACCTTGCATACGTTTTTATATGTGGTGTCAAATCTATTGGGGACGGTGTAGGATCACTGATCTCGTATATTTTCATTCGAGATACAATTGCGAGGTCAGTATTGTTGAAACCCTCGCTTGAAAGGAAGACAAAGTGAGAGAAATTCTCCTTGTCAGTTGAAAACTTCTGGTGCTGTGCGTTAATATCGTCCATAAAATCCATGGTTGGCCATATAATGTCAACATTTTCGATTAAATCAGTTTCAGAGTCTGCACAAGCACCTGGCTCATCACGTCCCATATATTGTCTGACCAATGACTCAACGCAACGAGATGTCCATTTTGAACCAAAGCTAGTCATTTGAACAATAAAACGGTCCTTCTCTGATAAAGCATTGCACGGTAACCAGGGCTTGGCAGTGATACTTTCTTGTTTGCCATGAAATGAACAATCCTTGCGTTTTTCACTCAACCTGTCAAGTATATCAGCAACACGCTGGGGACCATACAATATCCTCAAACTTTTATTGGGCATTCGATTTAGGTGTTGCGACGAAAATCTACCTGGGTGAATACCGGGAACAGTAGAGACCAAATGCACACTTGCACGATCAAACTGATACTTCCGCCGAAGATCGTCAAGAATGTCAAATTGGCCGACATACTTTCGAAGAAATTGAATTGGCAGCATTTGATTCAATTTTGCAGCCTCGGATTGTTTTTGTAAAAAATCGGATAAAATATAACCAAAATCCGATCCGTCGCATTTTTCTCTGAGTTTGTCTATGGCAATGTCTGCGAACTCTGAACCATCTTTACTGCACCGCTCAAATCTCTGCACCCAACTACCATCCACTGATCTCTGACTGGTCATATTTGCGGTTGATATAACAACCATGATGGAACCACTTTTCTCAAATAGTAGCATGAACTTTGGATGATGCTAACAAACAAGGGTAAATAAAACGAAATACAACTTTGCAAGAGTTGCGAAACATAGCGAAGAACCTACCACTCCTTGAACATTCTTTTGCTGAGAGGCAATATTTGGATCAATTCCGTCCTCTTCGTCTGAATCATCGAGAACGATCACATCCTCAGAACCTCCATCCTCGGCTCTTGATATTGAACCCCTATTCTCGACCACGGAAGGGTGAAACTTTCCACTTTCCAGATAACAGGGTTGCACTTCCGTAAAATACGTTGTATCACCGTATATTTCATGTTCCGTTGACTGGGTTTGTTCTTTTCGATTCATTTCCGATTTCACAGGATCTTCACCGCTTGATGCTGATCTTGAAAAATTCTCTCCATCAACGTCCCATTTGATATCCGTACTTTCAGATGGCATTTTGAATATTTTCTTGCCGTGTTTGCTAGCTAGAAAAGCAACATTGGAATAACAATTTGCCTTCTTCCTTTTCTTGTTGATGTTTGCCATTGGTTTTATTACATCCACGATTTCAATCTCGTCGTCTGTGTCATCATCACTATCTTGAAGAACAATCACTTCTTTCCCACTTTCATCTTTGGCCGACGTTGATTTCTCTTGTTTCCGAAATATATCATATCGCTGTTTCAGCCGCTCTGTTTCCTCTTTATCAATTCTTTCCTTTTCAGGCGTGACAATCTTTCCCCTCTTCCGATCAAATCCTTTTGTTCCGTGAAGGACTAATGTGGGCACGCGCACCGCATCCGCATCATCTTTGATTCCTCTTCGACTGTCAGGTTTGGGAAACAGCATCGGCAGTTCGCGACTTAGAAACTCGGGGCAAAGGGTATAGGTACCAATGACAACTGCCGCAAGATCTAGACTTTTGATAAGTTTCATTCGATCAAATAGTGGCGGGGGCTCATGGCATTTACATGTATTGCATTCATTTGGCGATTCTCTCACACTGGGCTTGTTGGTGAAATAGGATAGTCCCGTTGGAGCATTCAGATAAAATCTGTCGCTCAAGAACTTTTCGCCGTCGATTTCAATGAATGGGACTTGAGATTCATTTTTACTCCGTTGTGACGATTCGTCCATCTCATCAATCAAATCTATTGGTTCCTAGCTGCGTAGTATCATTTCCGGTGGGGGAGTAAAGGTAGAATGGAAATGGGAGATGGGAGTTGCGCTCTCTGCTTCTTGAAGAGAGATTGATTGATTTAGTACATACCTACTACTTTTACTACCGTACAGTCAGTACGTACGGATGAATTCGGTCGTGTTCCCATCATCCATCCCAAGCTCGATCTCGTTTATAAAGAGCCGTTAAAGTTAGAAATATTTAGCTAAGCCTCAGCCCCTCTTTTTTTCCTCATCCTCTCCACCAATCAAATCACTCATTTTATCAGCCGTTACTCATTTTATCAGTCGTTAAAGTTAGAAATATTTTATTTAGCTCCTCTTTCTCCCAAAATCCCCCAAAGAAAAAGGTCTATTCCTGATTTTTAGCCTTGACCCATGCTTGACCGTTTTTATCGCCAATGCTCACACTTTCAATCCCTCATCCCTCACATCACAACAAGGCAGTGTTCTGAAGCTTATAATCTATTCTCTGTGGTCCAGTCCAATCAATACCTCTGGCTATCATACACGTAGTATATAATCAATAATTTTGAAACGAATTTTTAAAAATGATTCTGAACATTCAATCGACCCCAAAAAGTGATGCGAACGAAATGAACATACCGTTCGATGAATTTGCTTCCCCCACGGCAAGAACAACGACTCCAGGCCCGTCGTCGTTCTTTGATATGAACCATACTCCTCAATTCTCGCCAATCAAGTTGAATATCAGTGAATATGAGCAGAATGAAAACGATGCAAGTATCTCCAATTCCTTTCGCAGAATCATCCTCAAGAACTCCCCATCTCCTGATCGTGAGGTGGAACAGGAACAGGAACAGGAAGAAGAAAACGAAGAATCTCTGCAGCAGCGTCGTCTCCGAGAAGAATCAGAATCGGAAGCCCTCTGTCGACAGATCATGGCAGAGGAAGCCATGTCGAGTTACCATCAAAGCACAAACTACTTACAGGATAACGCTTCAGAATACAATGCGGAAGATTTGGCCGCAATCACGAACCTCATGGCGGAAGAAGATCCAAATCAAGCCATGGCGGACATGGAAGAGGAAGCAATGGATTCAGATGAAATGTCTTATGAGGCTCTATTGAATTTAGGTGAACGCATTGGGGATGTGAAGGGAGAGCGATGGGCGATGAAGGCAAAAAAAGAGATTGCAAAGTTGGAAGCCCTCAAATTTTGCAAGACAATGGCAGAGGGGAAGGATGAGAATGATTCTTGTGCAAAGTGTTTAGTTTGCCAGTTTCAGTTCGAGGAAGAGGAGACCATTCGTGTTTTGCCTTGTCGGCATTATTTTCACGATGAGTGTGTGGATCAGTGGTTGATGGCAAAGGACTGTTGCCCGTATTGCCGTCAATGCATTGTAATTGAAGAAAATTGAAAATTGGATCGAAGCGATTTCACAACGCTACATTATAAACGCTACGCTATGGACGAGATAGACAATTGAATGAAAAACACTATTTAGTTTAGGATAAACAGTAACATTGCATCTTGGTACATACACGTAGATTGTTTTATTTTAAATGACCGTTGTGTACTTGCAAATACACTTAAAAAAACATCGAGGCTCTATGAAATAGAAACAGTTTTGTGTTTACGTGTAGTTATAATTATTTAAAACTGACCCTTGTACTCATGCTTCTTATAATTCTTGAAGACCGACTGAAACAATGCCTTAGTTGTTGCATTCATGAGTGTATTCATCTGTTTAGTTTCGAACTCGGATAAAGAGTCGAGAAGGGAGAAAATGGATGGTTCGAGTTCTGTTTTGATCCAAGGATCCATGGACTTTTGAATGCCATCAATGTAGTAAAGAACTAAATGCATCATGTGTTTTTTGAATATATCCTTGTGTTCTGGCAGTAGCTCGCACACCTTTCTAAATTCTTGACACATCGTCATAACATCAGTTTCTTCTCTTTTACTTTGCATGACATGATTCAACAAACTGCGCATAGTACATGTGAACGAAGGGACACATCCATACAGCTGTTTAGGATAATACTTCAATAACGATGTCACAATAGCGCACGAAGAGACATATACATTCTTGTCTATGCGCGTGAATGTATTCTTGTCGGGCTCTATTGGCCGATAGAAAATTGTAGTAACGGTTGCCAAAATGTTTGACACATCGTATCCCTTCAGAGTGATGATATCATTCTTCCCAATCAATGTCAAGAGCAATGCCTGTGCTGTCCGTATTTGAATCGACCAGTCTTCGTATGACACTTGTAATTGATGGGTAAAGGGGTAAATGAGGTCATAAGCCACAGGAAGAAGACGTTTTGCCATGGATGATAGTGTTTCTCTCTGACTTTGTCCTTTCACAACATGTGTCATCGTATGAAAACAGTGAACGACAGCGGAACATTTTGATGAGCGATCACCGCCATCGCCATTGTTCAGAGGCATCAATAAATTAGCTGCGAGGTTGACCAATTCTTCCGCATTTGTTTCAGATAGAATCTTGGCATAAGTAGCGTCTATGACAGGGTGGGTACGCCCCCTCTTCTTTTGGTGATGGTGCATGGTAATTTCTTGCACTGCCAGCTTTGAGTCCATAGTGGCAGAACACGGCAGTAGCCCCTTACCTACTAGAGATCCAAAAAAGTAAAGTATTGCTGAATGTGTGGCATGATCGTCATGGATGTCCTGGCTTTTCAATATTGATATCAATCGTTTCATTATCATGTTGAGGGCTTCATCGTGGACGACTTTTCTCCCAATTAAAAGGTGCTCTGTGGCAAGAAGATCTGATATGAAATATAAGTAATTGGAAAGTTTGTCGCAGCTTGGCAAAATGTTATTACCACAAAGGACTTTCTCAATATATTTGATACATTCGACCTTTTGGCTTGAAACAATAGCGCGAGTTGCTCGGTGCACCACTTCAGAAAAGGCAGTTTCACCTTTCAACTCTGCCGTACTTAGTAGTAGCTGTACCGACGGTTTCATCATTTGAATGACGTAATGGTGTTGATAGTTCCCATTCGATACATCCTCAAATGAATTCACCAAAGATTTTATGTGATCGCTGCAAGTGCTGACGGAGTTTATGCTGAACATAACAGCTGCGTAACAAAATCTCGACCCGGATGTTATTATGTCTTGGTGGTTTGTACTGCTACAATTCTCGCACATGTCCATCAAATCATTTGTTGAAACAAAAATATGCTGCAGAATATTCGGTAGCATGGACTTTTCTCCATCGATATAATCCCCGTGCTTTGGTCTCTCCTTTATGAGTGCATCTGAAAGTAGGTCTCGACAGATGTACAGCAGCTTCATTCCACCTTCATACTCAGAGCCTTTACACGTACGAAGGTACCGAATGGTATCACTATGGAAGTGCAATACTTTTTCAAATATAAGATGCATATCTTCGAAATAGTCGACCGTTGAAATTACCAATCCTAAGGCGCTGAGAATAGATGTTGCCTCTCTGACATTATGAAAACTAAATTTCGTCTTTGTTGAGTTGCTCATTTTCAGGATGTTCATTATTCCTGGAAAATGTATTGAGATATTAGGCTTCTTGTTGTATAGGAGGTCCGCAACACAAGATAAACCGACCGAAGCAATGCGTTGAAAAATATAGGGTGTCTCGAAAAACGATGCATCGCAAAGCAATGCCATCGCAGCTGCTTTTTCTCCAGAATATTTTCGGAATGATAGCTCTTCATTCAAGACTGGTACGAGGACAGAACCACTACCTTCATTTGCACCCTCAGCAGCTTGTATCGACAAGAACCAGCGCAAAAATGAATCAATATGTTCTTCTTCAGCATATGGCATCCAGATCTCGAGACTTTCGCATAACATTTTCCAACCAGCCCTCTGACTGCAAGCAGCATAGACCACAAACTTTGAAAGGACCTTTGCCTCCTTTACCATGTCAGTACTCCGTCGGCTTTGATTATCGACCAGTTCACTCAAACCTTCTATCTGTTCTTGCTGAAATATGGAAGAATGCAGCTCCTGGAGGAGATGACAGGTTAACAATTGGAGCGCCTCAAGAGATCTTCCAGTCTTGTCTGGAGTGGAATCTACCGAATTTATTGTCACCATCAGTGAAGGGATAAGTTTAGAACCGCACATTCCATTTTCATCCTCGCTTTTCTTTTCATGAGGCATCTCGTTGAGCCAAAAACAACACTTTGTGTGAACATGAACCATCCAGCCCCAAAGGTTGAGTCCACTGATCACCATGTCACAAGTTAGGTCGAATCCATGCTCAGAAGAGGAATCATTATTGTCGCCATCCAGTGCAAGCAAAGTGGACACAACTGTAGTCATCGTTTGTTCGCACATTTCCTTGATAGCTTTTGAACTGAAAGGACCGACCCGGATCGCTTTCAAAATCATCAAAAAGACTTCCACCGCGTAAACCACAATATCACGATTTCCAGCGATTTTGGCATTCAATAAATGTTGATTCACTAAACTCCACACTTCTTGCGTCTGTCCAATGGGAGACGATTGGATGGCTACATTGAACGATCTGACAAACGATGTATCGTGGATAAATGCATGGCCCGCTAGATCAAATTGCTCATTATCATCAGCATATGAAATTATTCCTTGTATAAAATGCTCCAGTTGCCGGAGTTTTTGATATGTAGAACAAATATTGCAGAGAAGTTCCATGGAGACCGATTCTTGACGACTATGGATAGATTTTACAGCTGCACACATAACCAAACGAGGTAACTTTTCATGATATATATGGTGGCTCAATGTAAAGAGTCGCTGGAAAATAATCAGATGCACTGATATATCTATGCCAGAGGAAAGCTGGCGTTCAGCTAAGGAAAGTATGACCTCACCAATCGCAGTCAAGTAATTAAGATGTTGGTTCCCTGGATCTGCAAATGATGGCAAATAAATGTCGTACTTGAGAAGCAGATCTGTACATTGTAGAATAGATTCTAACATTGCAAGTTGTTCAGACCTTCCAGAGGAATCATCTTTCGTCGATTTAATCATATTCAGAACCGGATTAATCAGAGCAGAGAAGAATCTAAACTGTAATTTTGCAGTTGCGTCAACCCTAGACTTCCACTTTGCGGAGTCCTTATCCGACTCTAATGACTGACATATGTAACCTTCAATGAGCATGGGAATAAATAGAGATACATTTTCAATATTGTTCTTCTGTTCAGTATGATTCTCAATGAGCATCTTTATGGCATCAAACAGTAACTGCTGGTACGAGGATTGGACATTGGATTGATTCTTCTTGTTAGAATCCTTTCGCCCCTTCTTTTTGGGTTGTTCTTGTTCTTGTCGTTGTATCTCCTCGTGTAACATTGGAACATCCAGATTCATAGAGCGAAAGCCATCTAAATGAAATGGATCATAAAGTGTGAAGCAAACGACTTTCTTGACAATAAAAACTATATCCACAGCGCTATCTCCCAATACACTGACTTTGCAGAAATGAGCCATGGGTGCCAACACCTGCGAAGATGAAACGAGTTGAAATGTCTTTTTCGGATTGGTAGCTCTCCCTCTTTTTCTCAAGGTTGTGAGCAAGTGCATTGTGAGATATAGTACTGCAGCTTGATCTGGAAGTATACCGGAGTCACCTGGCATCATTTCAACTTCTGAACATTTGCTGTCCACTAGAGAAATGAGGTCTTTGCAAACGTAATCCATTGTGGGGCGATAAACATCCGAAGTGACAATCAATCCAAAACACTTTGCAGCCATGTGGATTATATCCGCATCTTGATCCTTTCCTCTCGACTGGAATGAAGCTCGGAGAAAACAGGGAATAAGCTTATTCATCACGCCTTGCGTCAAAACAGTGCCAATTGTATCTTTGGAATTTGCATCCACGCAACTCAGAGCATTTCCTTCCTTAATTTGTTCCAAAATGCGAGATAGAATGTCATCCAATTGCATCTCATTTTTGGAAACTCCAGTAGCACTTCCTTTCAACAAAGTTTCCAGACTGAGAGAAAATGCCTCCCATATGATTGGCGAAGAGCTTTCTTTCTTTTGTAGGAGAGCATGCGTCACCCATGGAAATATCAAACTTGCAACATGCGCTTTGGTAATAGACGTGGTCTCTATATCTGACGTTAAGAAGGAGGAAAGATGAGCAATAGTAGCATACATGTCCTCATCTTCTCCCTCGCCACCTTGCTGCTGATTTTGATTTTCGTACAGGAAGGAAAGCGATAGGGCGCTGGCGAAAATATCCGATGATTTTTCATTCTGAGCGAGCCTCGAGAAGTTGAGAATGTGATGTTCCAATTTATTACTTTTTGTTCGAGTTATTTCTTTAAACCTTGATTGTCCATCGCCCGATGGAACGCTTTTAGATTTCTTCCCTGATTTCTTGTTCGGTGTATGCTGGCTTCTCTTCATAATTCTTGGTTGATGATTGTGAATACGTGTAGATTTGTTGTTTTGGCCTGTAGCACTTTCAACTACTGTAGAAGACCTTGCTGGTGAAAGTCGAGTTCGCCAATATCACTCGTGCTTATATATGCTCCACAAATAAATAGATAGACAAAAGATATGTATTGCGTTGGTAGCTAACTACTACTGTACGTGTGGTCTGTTGTTGTTGGTTGTTGATGATACTCCTCGTAGTGTTCAAGTTGTTTGTTGTTGTCATCATCCTCAAATCTCAAAATCAAACATAATCAATACGACGGTCTTCGATGGCTGCAAAAAGTATCTACTCGACACGGACAAAGGATTTTCAATCAATTCCATCGAGTGCAAGTCGATCGAGTGCGCAAAAAAACGACGCAGTAGTGAGTGAGGAAGCCAGTTTTGAAAGCCAAAGGAACAAAGAAACAACAATAACACAACAAACTTCATCAACATTCATAACCTTGAAATCGATTGCCGATCAAACATTTGTAACCCGTCAAAATCATACGCGTACATATCATTATGGAAATCATCAAAACTCTTTTGGAATCCTTTGGAGTAAGTGTTGTTACGTGTAGTAGAATTGATCAACACACTCTTCCGCTTCTCCGCATATATTCTAACTTCATTCTTGCCTCTACAACCTGCCTTCTCTTCACACAATGAAAGTACATAGTTATCATCCTCAGCGCCTTCTTGGGTTACTGCTTCATCAATGCTGTCAAGACTCCTAACTCAGCACCGCCATCCGGAAAAGGATCAGCAGAGGATATCGAAGAAGAAGAAGACCCGCCCAGAAACTTCACACAGAAGCAAGTGCTGCATTTTGACGGCAAAAAAGATGAAAAAACACAAGAAGACAAACCTGTCTACCTTTCCCTCAATGGAACTGTCTTTGATGTCACCGAGGGGAAGAATTTCTACGGCCCCGATGGTCCTTATGAGATGTTTGCGGGTCATGAATGTGGTGTCGCACTGGCCAAAATGAGCTTTGATGCAGAATTTATTGATGATTTTGCTGGTTGTAAGAAACTCAATTTTGGTGAAAAGGAAGAGCTCGAGAACTGGATTACTAAGTTTACACACTGGAGGAATTATCCTATCAAGGGACGTCTCATTCCTGACTCTGAAATACCTGATCCGGATCGTATTTTGTCAGCTGAAGAGCTGTGGAAGAATAATGGGGATGGAGAGGTTCCTGAGGGTTATGCTGCTGCCCCCATTTACATCGGGGCGCATGATAAGGTTTATGACGCGTCATTTGGCGGGGTTATATTTTATGGAAAGGGTTGTAGTTATAATGCATTTGCGGGGAGAAATGCTGCTAGAGCGCTTGCTACCATGAGTTTGAAGCCAGAGGATGCTGAGAATCCAGATATATCCGATTTGAGTGAAAAACAGCTCAAGGTTTTGGAAGATTGGAAGAAGACTTTTGAGGAGAGGAAGGGCTATCCTGTCATTGGGAAATTGAGGTAAAAAATTGCATCACATTCAAACATGATTACGTGTTGAAAAGAGAACAAGCTAGCTAGAAACTTGTTGCATGAAACACCCAAGAAGCTGCTCGGGATGTTAGACAGTTTCATGTTTTATACATTAGCTCTATAGAACATCATGCAGGCAGGAAAGATACATAACTTAGAATCTTTGGTTACATTATTTGCAGTATTGCATGTTATCTACAGTAAGCTGCAAACATGAAGTTGCTTTTCCTCCACCACCATCATGGAACGGTTGTCAATAATTCACTATAAAACTAATCCAAGAGATAGTCTCTGACCAGCTTCTAGAGCATGTCTGAAATGTGCATACGCCACTCCGCCATTTGTGCATTGTCTCTTGATTCGGTTGAATTCCATGGATTTGTAATGCTTTGGAGTTTTCATGGGAGGCGGCAATTGACCTGCAGCAGTGAGTAACATAGCATATAGCGTTTTGGGCAGTGTGATGC
>Ga0115005_10001973_pt1 | contig 16427 bp, 16 predicted proteins | sample ArcOceMetagenome_FD_87163 | JGI IMG/M metagenome (GOLD analysis project Ga0115005, IMG submission 87163) | Marine eukaryotic phytoplankton communities from Arctic Ocean - Arctic Ocean - Greenland ARC118M Metagenome | ecosystem: Environmental > Aquatic > Marine > Oceanic | place: Arctic Ocean... | reverse complement strand
TTCTTTTGTCCTTATTTCCCCCTTTGAAATCAATCATTTATCCAGATAAACTCATGCTTTCAAAGCAAAAACTAAGAACAAAATAAGCGACCGAAAATTCTGAATCTATTTTATTCGCATTCCCAATTATCTAATCAAAGTAAAATCTTTCGCTTCATTAAATACCCGTCGATTATCTCCATTCACAATTTCATATTGCACCCAATAAACAAATACATCTGTTGGAATCGGGTAACCATTAATTGTTCCATCCCAAGGATCATTATATTCATAAGTATCATAAACCGTCTCCCCCCAACGATCTAAAATAATCATTCGATAATTGGCAATAATTTGATCACAAATAACCACAGGTTGAAAAGTATCGTTTAATCCATCACCATCGGGCGTGAATGCATTTGGAAATATTAATTCGCAACCACATGGATTTACCGTAATTCTAAAAATGGTGATGCTATCACAGCCCTGCGAACTAACCAAAGTGTCTATATAATTAAAAACTTGGTTGGATAAAACGGACTCCGTATAAAATTTTCCATTCACCTCAACAGACTCGTTATTGCAAACGGTAGTATCTCGGAAAGTTGGAATGGCATTATAAATCATAATTTCTTGAATCATCGTATCTGACTCGCAATCATTTGAAACGATTAACTGAACTAAATATTCGCCCGAGCCAAAGAAATTAAATTCTGGATCTTGCTCATCTGAAAAAGCTGAACCATTATCAAAATCCCAGCTCCAAGCAGTTACATTTCCAACCGATATATCGGTGAATAAAACAGGCTGGAAAAGACAAGCATTTTCAAAAGTAAAATTCGCTTCAACAGGATCAGCTGTTGGAATTGAAAAACCAATTTTAGGAAATGAAAAAAGTAAAAAGATGGTGAAAAGTAAAATCAGTTTATTCATCATATTTATTTTAGCAAAGAATATTTTTTGGACGAAAAATGGATTTTGGAAATCTTAAAAATCATCATACATTGCAGAAAAATCAAATACCATGCTCAATTGCCAAAAGGATAAATTCAATCTTTCGGAGGAAGTAAGCTACATCAATTGTGCTTACATGTCCCCAAACTTAAAAGCGGTGGAAGAAGTTGGAATTCAAGCCATCCTCCAAAAAAGTCAACCTTGGAAAGTTGCTCGAGCTGATTTTTTCGATCCAGTCGAGAAGCTAAAAAGTACTTTTGCAAAATTGATTAATTCTACTGATTCTCAACGGGTGGCAATAATTCCTTCTGCTTCTTATGGCATTGCAAATGTAGTAAAAAACGTCCATGCAACTGCTGAAAACAACATCATATTGGTGGGCGAAGGATTCCCTTCCAATTACTATTCTTGGAAAAAATTATCAGCTAAAACGGGTGCAAAAATCAAAGTCATTTCTGCTCCAAATGAAGGGTCTTCAAAAGGTGAGATTTGGAATCAAAATATTCTAAATGCCATTGACGAAAATACCGTTGCGGTAACATTGGGAAATGTTCATTGGGCAGATGGGACTGTTTTTGATTTGAAAAAAATCAGAGAAAAAACTACGGAAAACAATGCATTATTAATCGTGGATGGAACTCAGTCCGTTGGTGCGTATCCAATTGACATTCAGGAAGTTAAGTTAGATGCATTAATTTGTGCAGGGTATAAATGGTTGCTAGGACCATACGCTTCAGGAGTTGGATATTTTGGAGAAAAATTTGATTTGGGAGAGCCGATTGAAGAAAACTGGATCAATAGATTGGACAGCCAAAATTTTGAAAACTTGGTCAATTATCAGCCGGAATATAAACCTCAAGCCAACCGATATTCGATGGGCGAACAAAGTAATTTTATCGGTGTCCCGATGCTGCAAAAATCACTCGAACAAATTCTAGAATGGGGCGTAGAAAACATTCAAGATTATTGTAAAAACATTTCCCAAAAACCAATCGAAGCACTTTTAGAAATGGGCTGTCAGATGGAAGAGGAAGCCTATCGAGCACCTCATTTATTTGGAGTGCGACTATCTGCAAATATGGATATGAAAAAATTAAAAACCCACTTTGAAAAAAATAAGGTAAAAGTTTCTCAGCGCGGAAATGCGATTCGGATTGCTCCTCACGTTTATAATACTTCGGAGGACTTTGATAAATTAGTTCATTGTTTTAAACATTCTATTTAAGTGATTCGGGAATTAGGCTTGATGTGTAACCATGATTTGAAAACCCACTAGACTAATCACCTAATTACTAATTCCTTTGATAAACATTCTATTTTACAAAAAACTGTTTTTTAAAAAAATCTAATTGATGAAGATTTCGAAAATTTTAGGTGTTACATTTTTTCTAATTTTAATGGGTGCAGGATTATACCTTTATAATCAAGCGTCCGATTTAGATTACCCAGAATTCGTTCGCTTGGAGAACATTAAATTTAAAAATGTTACCCTTCCACCTGACTTAAAAGTAACCTTTACTTGTGATGCCGTAATTAACAATCCAAATCCATACAAATTGACTATCTCTAAAGTTGATTTTGATGTGATTGTTGATGAAAAAAAAGCAACTCATTTTACCCAAGATTTGGAAATTGAGATGGCACCGAATAGTGATTTTTCTCTACCCTTAAGTTTTGATGTTCCCATTGCAAAAAAGGAATTTTTCAAAAACTTTAAAAATATGTTGAATGGAGCGTGGAAAAAGCAATCCATCAAAATTCGTTCGTTAGGAACAGTAACTATTCGACAATCGAGAGTTCAATTTGATATTCCATTTGATTATGATGATGAATATCGGTTGGAAGATTATTTATAAAATAACTTCAGTAGAGACAAGGCATGCCTTGTCTCTACTGAAAAACTTGCAGAAACCTTTATGATATTTTATATTTGCACTACAAACCTAAATTCACACCTAACTAATCTCCATAAATTAATCTTTTTCCAAATGAAATTTTATGTATATTTTACATAACTTAATACTATGACTAACACTACTTTTACTATGAGAAATTGCCTCTTCTTTATTCTATTATTCATCAGTTCTACTTCCTTAAAAGCAGCAGATGACAAACCTACTTTCCACGATGTTCCAGCCTTGTCCGGTGATAATATTGTCACGCTTCTTTCTCGGTATCAACTAAATGATCATCGTTGTAATTTCGAACAATTCCACATTTTAAATAAAACTGATCAGAGCATTAAATTAAAAGCAGGGAAAAAATATACAATCCCAGTTTTGATTTACAAATACAACGGCAAAAGTATCCGAACAACTGTTGGAGTAACGGAATGGGCGCAGGCGATTCGGATTAAAAAATACAATGAATTTTTGTTAAAAAGTGATTTACGCCGCCAAAGTGTGATCAATAGCCAAATTCTTTGGGTGCCATTTCACGAATTAAATTGCTTGGATAAAATAGTAAATCCCAATGAAGTCATCGTCCATAAAAGAGCAGTTAAAATAGAAAGGAAATACAAAGAAGCTCGCAAGTTTGGCATCTTTGGAAAAAAATATGCCCACGTTCCTATCGCAAGTAATCGACTGAAAGGAAAAGTATATTATATCGTCAGCGGCCACGGTGGCCCTGATCCAGGAGCTATTGGAAAAAGAGGTAAAATGAAGATGTGCGAAGACGAATATGCTTACGATATTTCTCTTCGACTCACTCGTAACTTGATTGCTCATGGTGCAGTTGCCTACATGATTACCCGCGACCCTAACGATGGAATTCGAGATGATAATTTGTTGCGCTGTGATGTAGATGAATATTGCTATGGAGATTACGCAATCCCGCTTTCTCAAAAACAACGATTATTCCAGCGTTCCAATGCGATCAATACCTTATTTGAAAAATATAAAAATATTGGTGTCAAGGATGAAGATCAGACTACCATAATTCTTCACATTGATTCCAGAGGGAAAGGACAACGAGCAGATGTGTTTTTTTACCATTACCCTGGTAGCTACACCAGCCTGGCTTTGGCGAAAAAAATCCAAAATAAACTGGCTGCTAAATACAAGAAATATCGAAAAAATGGCCAATACCATGGCACCATCAAAGAGAGAGATTTGCACATGCTTCGAGAGATAAAAGGGAAATCGGTCTACATTGAATTGGGGAATATTCGAAACCGAGATGATCAACAACGATTCTTAAAAGACAATCGACAAGCATTAGCAAACTGGATGTACGAAGCTTTAGCATTTTAATCGTAGCGGGACTTCCCAAGTCCTGTCTAGCAAAAATAAAATCAGGACTTGGAAAGTCCTGCTACGATTAAATTACAACTCATCTCTAAAAATTAACAACTCATCAGAAAGTAGTTTTAACTTTTATTAAAAACAATCAACTTGATGATATTAATGGTTTACAGCCCATTTGATTTTCGTTTTATATTAAATAGTATAGGTTAAGGATGAACCAATTTTAAAGTTGCTTCATCCTTTTTTTAAATTAAGAAACTTAAAGATCAACTAATCTTCGTAATTTCATTTTATGGCTTATGTAAAAAATACTATAGGGTTTAGTGATAAGTGGCTCATGCTAATTGGCATTCCAATCATAGCTTTTGTAATAAATATCATCCTGTTCCCTGGAATTTTTTCAGTAAGCAAGTTTGATTTTTTTAGACATTGCTACACCATCGGAATTATTTATACGGCAACTTATTGGATTATCTTCAGATATACAACTGCATATCTGCTCAACTATTATCCTGAAGAAAATCAAATTTGGAAAAGGCTTCCAGCACAAATTGGTCTAATGATTCTTGGTTATTTCATCATTAAAATTGTCATTGGAAATTTAGTTTATATTTTATTTCCTGAAGATTGGCAACATAATCGAACACCTGAATTATCCGAAGTAGTTGGAAGTTTTATGTCCATCTTTTTGATTTGGGCTATTTATGAAGGGATTATTTTCTACACCAAATTGCAAAAATCGATACAAGAAAAAGAACAACTTCAAAGAGAAAATATTCAAAGTCAATTGGAAGGTTTAAAAAACCAAGTTAATCCACATTTCCTTTTTAATAGTTTAAACACGTTGACTTATTTGATTCCTGAAGAGCCTGACAAAGCAGTTAGTTTTGTACAAAAATTATCGAAAGTCTATCGTTATATTTTAGAAATTCGGAATCAAAAGATTGTGACGATCAGCGACGAATTAGAATTTTTAAATGCTTATGTTTTTTTACTAAAAGAACGATTTGGAGAAAACTTAAATATAGATATTGACATTCCCAGAAAACATTATCAAAGTAAAATTGTTCCACTTTCTCTGCAAATATTATTTGAAAATGTCATTAAGCACAACATCATTTCTACACAAAAACCACTGATGATTAAGGTGTTTATTGAAAAGGATAAATTGATTATAAAAAATAATTTGCAGAAAAAAAATCAAGTCATTTCATCGACAAGTATGGGTTTGCAAAACATAAAAAATCGGTACCAATTTTTCACTAAAAAAGAAGTGGATGTAATTGTTACCTCTGACTCATTTTTCGTGGCACTTCCTCTAGTAGATCACATGGTCAACGAAAAAGAACCGTCACCCAAAACCACCATTATATGAAAACCCTGATTATTGAAGACGAACGTCCTGCTGCTCTTCGCTTAAAAAAATTAATCTTTGAGTGCGCGCCACATGCTGAAATTTTAGAAGTAATTGATAGCGTGGAAGCTTCTGTCAAATGGCTAAATACTTTTGAACAACCAGACTTAATCTTCATGGATATCCAATTGGCAGATGGTTTAAGTTTTGATATTTTCCAACAAACTACGATCAAGTCTCCTGTAATTTTCACAACTGCATATGATCAATATTCTTTAAAAGCTTTCAAAGTAAATAGTGTTGATTATTTACTCAAACCTATTGACCCTGAAGAGCTTGCGAAGGCTATGAAAAAGTATGAAGAGGTTTATCAACAACCCCAAACATATGACTCTTCTGCTATTCAGGCACTTCTAAATAATATCCAAAGTAAAAAATACAAAGAACGATTCTTAGTGAAAACCGGTCAAGAATTTTCCTACATTCCTATAAATGACATTGCTTATTTTTACTCAGAAGACAAGATTGTTTGTGCTAAAAACATCAATGGAAAAAGACATATTTTAGATTACACCTTGGATCAATTGGAAGATTGTTTAGATCCAAATTTTCACTTTAGAGTGAACCGAAAGTATATCACCAAACTTTCTTCCATCACCAAAATCAATACTTATTTTAATAGCCGACTCAAATTAGAGTTACTACCAAATCCAAATGATGAGGTTATTGTGAGTAGAGAACGGGTAGGAAATTTCAAGGGTTGGCTGGATAAATAATATATAAAAAAGGTATTGGCTCCCTTGAAGGGAGGCAATACCTCACCGCTTCTTTATTAACTAAAAATCAGGAAAACTTTTTGACCAATCGAAACATAAACTCTACTCCCTGATCCAATTGATCTTTAGCAATAAATTCATTCGCTCGATGTGCTTGAGCAATATCTCCTGGTCCACAAATTACTGTTTCAAAACCTGCATTAGAAAATTGTCCTGCCTCCGCAGCATAAGACACCGTACTTAATTTATCCACCCCAGACAACTCTCGAATCAAGGGAACAACTGATAAATGTTCGGGCGTATCCAAGGGAGGGACATCCGAATGATCTAACTCCGTTTCTATTTTAAAATCTGGAAATTTCGACTGATTACATTTTTCCAAATCTTTACAATACAATTCAAATTCCGCTAAAATTTCAGAACCTTTATCCATAGGAATCACTCGACAATCCCAATTAAAACTAGCTTTATCGGAAACTATATTAGGAGCAATTCCACTCTTTTCAAAAATCCCACAATGAATCGAAGTATGCGGTGGCGTAAACCGTTCATCCGTTCTCCCATCCGCAACCAAGCGATTCATTTTATTTTCTAACCATAAAATTAAGCGAGCGGCTTCGTTAATCGCACTTACTTCTGTTCGAATTCTACTACTATGTCCAGCCGAACCGTTGACATGTGTTCTATAAACCACAATTCCTTTTTGACCAACGACAGGTTGCATCATCGATGGTTCACCGATGACCGCATATTTGGGTTTTTCAGTATAAGTTGTTTTGATATGTTCCGCTAATTCAGGAGCGGCCAAACAACCAATTTCTTCATCATAAGAAAAAGCAAAATAGATCGGTTTTTTCAAATCTGCTTTTTGCATGGCTGGAAGTGCCGCCAAGCAACAAGCCAAGAATCCTTTCATGTCACAAGAGCCACGCGCATATAATTTCCCATCATTTTTATCAATCAAATCGAATGGATCAGTCGCCCAAGTTTGTCCTTCGACCGGAACAACATCTTGGTGTCCTGATAAAATTAAACCTCCATCAACCGCAGGTCCAATCCGACAATGGATTGATCTTTTGTTGCCTTCTTCGTTAGGCACATTAGTAAATGCGACTCCATGTTCTGTCAAATAATTTTCAATCCATTCCGCAATTGGAATATTACTTTCACCACCGAGAACGGGGAAGGAAACTAATTTGGAAAGGATTTCTACTGCCTTCTTTTGGCTATTTCTTAATGTCTCTCCCATTGATTTTATCATTAGATATATTTTATAAAAAATGTAATTGTATTGTTGTAAAATTTTGAGCATGCAACACCCAATAAGGAATATCCAATTTCCAAGTATCGTAAATAACAACTTTGGGAACAAACTTCAACATTAAAAACTCCTTGTTCGGTATTCGATATTCATTAACTCCAACCCGTCGCCACCGCAAACATCAAAAACCCCCAAGCCAGCAAAAGTATCCATCCACACAAAGGAAAAATAAATCGCAACCACCGATCAAACGGAACTCGACACATACTCAACATCGCAATTAATCCTCCCAAAGTTGGATTCACAATATTCGTCACGCCATCACCAATTTGAAAAGCTAAGATAGTCGTCTGTCTAGTCAGCCCAACCAAATCACCAACTGGAATCATAATCGGAAGCGTCGCAAGTGCTTGTCCACTCCCCGATGGAATAAATAAATTCATGATACTTTGCGCAATCGACATCAAAAATGCAGAAGCATAAATAGGTAATTCTACTAAAATATTAGACAACTCAAATGCAATCGTATCGCTAATATTTCCTGATTCTAAAATCACTCGAATCGAAGTAGCATACCCCACCATAAATGCCCCGGGAGCAACTACTGCAATTGACTTCAAAGTCGTTTCACTCATTTCTTTACTCGACATTTTAGCTGCTATTCCAACCACAATTGCAATCATAATAAAGATCGATGAAATCTCAATCAAATACCAATGATAATTAAAAATACCAAACAACATCATTCCTAAACCTGCCAAAAATATACCCAATACCACCCAATTATTAGAAGTCATGGAATATGCTTGAATATCTTTAGTCAAACCTAACCCCGAAGCATCTAATCCATGACCTAAACTTTTACTTGGATTATTTAATGCCTCTTTGAAATAACGAACATTATAAAATGCTAACATCGACAACGCCATCAAACACAAAATCGAACGTAATACTGCTCCTGAAAAAATGGGCATCTCAGCGATCTGATGACCTATCCCAACCGTGTATGGATTGAAGGGTGATAGTCCAAATCCAACGGTAATTCCTCCAACTGATATCCCTGCTGCTAAAATCAAATCGCCTCCCAGTGCCAAGGATAAAACCGCCGCAATCGGAACGAGTGCAATATTATTTTCATAGCCAACAAATACGCCCAACGCACCAAAAACAAAAGTCATTACGATCACAATTAAATACTTTCGCTCCAGTCCCATATTTTTAATAATTGACCCAACCGTATTTTCGATCATCTTTGATTTCTCCAACATCCCAAACATAATCCCTCCAGCAAAAACTACGAATATAATATCCGAAGCTAATTTAAACCCCTTGGAAAGGGCGTTAAACATTCCCATCAAACCAATCGGCGTCGCATCGATCAAATTATAAGAATTCGGAATCACTCGCTGACGACCATCAATTAATTCTCTCTCGTAAAGTCCTGCGGGTAGCAAGTAACTCATCAAGGTGGCTAATATAATAATGCCGAAAAGCATGGCAACTGGGTGAGGAATTTTTTCATACCATTTCATAAAGCGGAAGTTGATTCGTTTTGTTATTTAAAATAAAAAAATGAAAATAGAAAAGTTTTTGCAACCATTCCAATTTAATTGCAAACCGTTCCTTAATTTTGGCAAGATTTTTTATAAAGATGGAAAGGTGTTATAATTATTTAACTGATGTTACCTAAATTGACACACCCCTTAGCCTCCTTACGGTTTGTAGAACTTTGGGATTCTATTAAAGTAAATAAAAGGAGTATTTATTCAAAAAACATTATCTAATCATTAATTATTCTAAAAAAAAAACATGAAAAACCTAATCACTTTATTGTTACTCATTTCATTCTTAGCAAGTTGCCAAGACCCAAATCCGCAATTAGCTAAAGAATTATCCGAAACAAAAGCTCGGCTAGTTGCTGCTAAATCTGCTATAGATCAGTTAAATCCAACAAATGCTTCTCTCGTTCATGAAGCTTATTTTAATCTAAAAGATGACCTGACTACAGCACAAAAGGAAGAATTTTATCAAAGTATTTTAAAATTAAAAGACATCCCAGGTGTCCAAAATTTAATTGTTGGAGACTTTAAAAACCTAGATGATCCTCGTGCCTTAGCTGATTATGAAATTAAAATGTCGATGGAATTCCAAAGTGAAAAAGAATATGCTGAATACCAAGCACATCCCATCCATTTAAGTTTGAAAAAGATGTCAAGTGATCTAGTAGCTGCACCTCCAGCGACTTATGATTTTATTAAAAAATAATTATTATAGCGTTGGTATTATCTAATTTTTCTCTTGGTCAGTTCAATTGCAATTAATACAAATTGCCATTCAATCGGAGGAATTAATCTTTCTCCAAATCAAGACTTCGTAGTTCAACTGGATAGAATTTCGAACCCGCCCGCCTGACAGCAGTCGGGCGGGTTTCGGTTCCGAAGGTTGCAGGTTCGAACCCCGTCTTTAAATATTTAAATTCTTTTCTATGATTTATGTTTACCTATTATGCTTGGGAGAAGATATATTTTGAAGAAATTAAGACCAGATTAGAGGTAAAAAAAGAGAAAAATATTTGAAATCTTATCTAGGAAGTCAACTCATTAGAATTCAAATTTCACCTAATTATTTATCGAAGTAAATAATAAAAACTTTTTCCTCTTTTTCTTTGTTAGTTCAAATGCAATCAATACATTTGCGATTCAATCGGAGGAATTAACTCTTCTCTAAAAAAATGGCTTCGTAGTTCAACTGGATAGAATTTCGGATTTCGGCTCCGAAGGTTGCAGGTTCGAACCCTGCCGAGGTCACATACATAGTGCGTAACTTACTGAATATCAGAAAGTTACGCACTTTTATTTCCACTAGGGTAAACATGGGGTAAACAATTGATATTTTCATTAGGTCGCTTTCTATTAGTTTCATTTACTGAAATAATCTTTCCTAGTTCCGTTTATATACTTTTCTATACCTACCTCAAGCTTCTTTGATTTGATTTCTAAAATAAGCAATTGAAAAGAAAATTAATTAAGGGACTATAATCCATACAACTCCTTCGAACGAATCGCACACTAGAATGGTAATTTCATGTTTCAATAAAAAAGAATCATGGATCAAAATCATGTTATAATAATAAACTTACAACAACAGAAAACACTTTTTCAATCGACTCCGTCTAAAAAATATCATTTTTTTTTGCTCGAGCAAAAAAGTAGAACCAGTAGGCGATTAGAATGCATAACAAGAATCACTTAACATCAGCTACCTAAGAACTTAATCTGACCTCAAGCCCTAGCAATTGCCTCCGACAAGCAGCACCTACGCGCTACAACTTACCTCCATGCTTCACCACGATTATCAATTCTTTACATCCTTTTCAGCATCTGCCTGATATAGATTGTGAATAATCAAGATTATATAACCAAACAATACCGCGCTAATTATAAGCAAATTATTAAAGTCTCCTTCCGATAGAAAGGAGTCTTTAATTAGAATCGTAGATATTACAAACCCTGAATTTCTAATAATTTCATGAAACTTATGAGAATAAAAAAAAGAGAAAAGAAGTAACAGTACATCAACTATGTTCAAAACCGAGAAGAATTCATCAAAGAAAATATTATTTAACTTTTTGAATTCCATGATGCCATTTACATAATTTGTACAAGATAGAAATTACGAGTATCGTGGCTCGCTTGCACGACAACTAGAAAAGAGTGATAAATAAAAGTACGAACGCTGGAATTACCACTCCTTGGTAGTTCCAAATATCCAAGAAGACTCACGCCTTCAATCGGTCAAATAATAAAACACCACAGCGGCAAACAGGAAACTGCTTGCGGCTTTGATATATGAGTAACCAAATCCACAACATGCTCGTAAAGATTTAGACATACCTTTTAAAGGTGCATTAATTCACAGTTACCAATTCACTTAACTACATTTGTCCAAATTAAAATAAACTAATAGAAATGAAGAACATATTGATTATTGGAGCAGGACGCTCTGCTACTTCTTTGATAAAATACTTGCTAGATAAATCTGAAAGTGAAGGTCTATTCATCACGATTGGTGATCTATCGGAAGCAAGTGCCCAAAAGTTTACTGATGGTCATCCAAATGCAAAAGGCATCAAATTGGATGTTTTTGATGCACCGCAGAGAAGTGCAGCTATTGAATCCGCAGACCTTGTCATTTCTATGTTGCCAGCTCGATTTCATATTGAGGCAGCAAAGGATTGTATTTTATACAAGAAACATTTAGTGACGGCCTCTTATGTCAATGATGAGATGCAAACATTGGATGAAGCGGCCAAAGCAAACGGCTTAGTTTTTATGAATGAAATTGGAGTTGATCCAGGAATCGATCACATGAGTGCGATGCAAGTCATCGATCGGATTCGAGAGGCAGGAGGAAAAATATTGATGTTTGAATCCTTTACTGGTGGCCTAGTGGCTCCGGAAAGTGATGATAACCTATGGCGTTACAAATTTACTTGGAATCCAAGGAATGTTGTGCTTGCTGGACAAGGAGGAGCCGCTGAGTTTATCCAAGAGGGGACAAAAAAATATATTCCATACCACCGACTTTTCAGAAGAACGGAATTTTTAGATGTCGAGGGTTATGGTCGTTTCGAAGCATTAGCCAATCGGAATTCCTTAAAATACCGCAGCATTTATGGTCTAGAAGATGTCCTTACGCTGTATCGAGGAACGATGCGTCGCCTTGGATTTAGTAAGGCTTGGAATATGTTTGTCCAACTTGGATTGACCGATGATTCTTATACTATTGGTAACGCTGAAGAGCTGAGTTACAGAGATTTTATTAATCTTTTTCTGACTTATTCTCCTTCCGACTCGGTTGAGTTAAAAATGAGATATGCCTTAAAAATTGACCAAGATGATTTGATGTGGGATAAATTATTAGAACTAGATATTTTTAGCAATGACAAAAAGATCGGTCTAAAAAATCCTACTCCAGCTCAAGCACTTCAAAAAATATTGGAGGATAAGTGGACATTGAAACCTGACGATAAAGATATGATCGTCATGTATCACAAGTTTGGCTATGAATTGAATGGAGAAAAACACCAGATTGACAGTAAAATGGTTTTGATCGGAGAAGATCAAACTTTTACAGCTATGGCGGCAACAGTAGGTCTTCCTGTAGCAATGGCTGCACTTATGATTCTCAATAAAAAAATAACCACTCCAGGGGTGCAAAGACCAATCAGCAAAGAAGTCTATACGCCTATTTTGAAAGAGCTAGAAGAGTACGGTATTCACTTTAAAGAAGAGGAAGTGGAGTATCTCGGTTACAATTCAGCGGGGGGGGTAAATGGGTAGTTCTATGTATTCAAGAAGGCTTCTGCACTATATTTATAACACAAGTTATATAAAAAAAGTATTAATATTGAAAAAAAGATGTCACCTAACTTCGAGCCAATTACGGTAATCTCAGACCTCCTTGAAAATAAGTATATAAGAAGAAAACGCAATACATTTAATGATATAAGTAATTGGTCATTATTAAATATAGAATTTTGATGAGGGAATTTTTTTGCTAGTTTTTTCAAAAAAATCATTGCATACCCTACGGTCTGGAATTATTTTTTTGGAGAAAATGGCGTAAAAATAGACCGTCAAAAACTATATTTAATATTGACCAGTTACTTAAGGCTGTTCATTCAACTGTGTCACTTCCTCAGTCACACCCAGACCATAAAGAGAAATCCCCCCGCTTGACACAGTTGAGTGAACAGTCTCTAAGTTATTCTATTTGATGAATCTATGAATTGCACCATTTGCATTGTCCTGATAAGAAGAATTATTCAAATCAGGGAAAATAGTACTTTGATCTATTACTTGTCCTGTAAGACGCTTAGGTTTACTAGCATAGAAAATACCACTTTTGAAAGAGTCGTCACTAATTCCATCTACAAATCGTTTTGCACCTTTTTCTAATTTATGCACTAAACCTTTGAGAGGCGCCACAATTGGTAACATAATGTATTTAAAAATTAACCTTTTAGCGAAGGGAAGATCATTCATGACAGCAGTTCCACTTGTAAATCCTGGGCTCATAGTAATAAGCCGAAGGTTTGGGTTCTTACGAGCTTCTGATGACATCCATAAGGCAGCTATATATTTAATATAACCATAGGCTTCCATTGGATCTGTTTATTCATCAAAGAAAGTTCCGTCAATTACTTTAGCAAACTCATCTTCCGAAGAGGTTTTCAAAGCAGGTCGATTCACTCCCATATCTTCAACTCCTCTGGCTCCCTCAGAACCGGCATATAAAGCAACTTTATTAAGTTTTTTTTCTTTGAGAAGTTCATCCATTAGAACCACATGACCAAGTAGGTTAGCAGCAAACAAAGAGGTAACACCATCCGAAGTTACATCCATAGGACTATTTCCCCCCATTCCTCCAGCATTCATGATTAATGCGTCTATTGGTTCTTTTAGTTCGGCAACAGCTAATCTTACTGAATCGGGATTGGAGACATCCATTATTATTATCTCAAAAATGGAACGCCCTGTCGTTTTTTCCAAATCTGCTTTGGCGGCTTTTGCTTTTGTTTCATTACGACAAGCGAGATAAATTTTTTCTGTTTCTTTTATCAAACCCAATTGTCGAGCGGTATCTTTTCCAAGTCCACTATTTGCTCCTGTTATTAGAATGCTTTTATTTATTTTTTATTTGTACTAATCGGTACAAAACTAATAAATATTTTACCAATTGGTACAACTAATTAATTATTTCTTACTTTTGAAGAAAATAACTGATGCCAAGAGTAAAATTATTTAACAAGGAGGAAGCTTTAAAAAAAGCGATGGAACTATTCTGGGAAAAGGGTTATGCTGCTACATCCTTAAGTGATTTAACTAGAAATCTAGGGATAGGTAAAGGAAGTTTTTATGCGACATTTAATAGCAAAAGATATTTATTTGATGCCTGTTTTGATGTGTACAGGAATACAAATGTGCCACTTCTAAAACAACTTTTAAACTCGGAACCAAATGTGAAAATTGGATTGCAAAAACTATTGGAATTTAATTTAGAACATCTTCTTAGTGACAGCAAGCATAAGGGGTGTTTTATGGCCAACAGTTGTTCCGAAATTCATGGAGAAAGTGAGGTTTTATTAAGAAAACTTGTGGAACATTATAATAATGTTGAACAAATACTGGTTGCTTACCTGAAGGGAGGGAAAATTAAACCTAAAAAAGCGGAATCTATTTCAGCAATGACGTTAACCTTTTTAATAGGAATGAGTCAGCAATCGAAGATTAATAGAGATAGAATAAACTATTTGGGCTCTATAAAACATTTGGTTGGAATGTTGGATTAAATTCCCCATGACTTATTTCAGGACGGGTCATTATGGCTGCGAACTATTGTGCTTAATACTTTGCTTTTCTGCTCATCAGCTAAAACAAAAAAGTCTTGATAATTAATACGATTATCAGGGTTTTCCATTTTAAGCAAAACACAAAACAATAAGATTCTGCCAAACTTATAACTTCAGAATCTTTCCTGCTGGCACCGCCTCCGTGGCGATACCGCTCCTGCGCTACAGTACCGACACAAGTCGGCTTGGTGTTTACTTTTAAGCACACTCGCTAGCGCTGCGCCTTTCGCTCGTATTTATACTTTAGCAATTTTTACTTTGCTTGGTGTATCACTTAATCGTAAATACAGGCCAGCGATAAACTCGATCCAAGAGGTTCAGCACTAGTAGATAAGTTTTAGTCAAAAAAAGGAAAAAATGAAACAGGAACTCAAAATTTATAATACTTACTTTTGGGGTTTACTTATTTTAATATCTTGTAATCATAGAAAAAAAATGATGGAAGATTCAAAATTAGTTTTCCAAAAAGAACAATTTATTAACTTTCAACCAAAGTGTACAGATGGAATAGAGTCATTATTTCAATTGATAACTGATAGTATAAATTCGGTTATACCTCTAAACGAAAAGGAAGCATCATTTACAAGAATTAACGAAAATGGCGAAAGGGAAAAAAAATCCTACAAATGGATGAATGACTGTAAAACTATAAAAATAACAGCTCTTGATTCAATAATCAGTTCACAAAACAAATCTTTTCGTAAACAATTAAAAGAGGAAATAATTAAAATTGACTCAACAATTTTAAAAGAAATTCAAATTTGTAATCATGGTCTAAATAAACCTCCAAGAATAGATATTACATTTAAAGGAGGTAATATAAAAGGTCAATACTCACACCATTTATTATATCACAAAATAAGTAATTATGAAAGAAGTGAACCCAAAGATGAAATTGAAGGCATTCTAGAAGAGCTTATCAAGTTAAAAAAAATGTCAAATGGAATTACCTATAGCATTGGAGTTTCATCTAAAATTGGAATTTTTGATTAAAAAAGATAGGTCGCAAGTAAGGGGAATTTCACCCTGAACTTCTCAGCTCATACGGTTCTGCTCATTCAGTCATTTGCGACTGCAAAAAGTCACATAAACTAACCCACCACAATTATCTCAAATTGACCCACCCTTTGTCCTAAAAAGAGGAAAAAAAGCAAAGTCAAACAATAACCAAATCCTACCTACCCCTTAAGCTCCTGCTTGGTGTTTACGTTTAAGCATACCCACCGTTGGCTTGTATTTACTCTTTAATAAATTCCACTTCAATAAGGAAGCTTCGGTTTTCTGACGTTGGATATTGGATATTGGATATTGGATATTGGATATTGGATATTGGATATTCTTAACTTAATGACATTGAGCGCTAGCCTTTAGTTTTACAAAAAAAAGTATGTATAAATATTATTGATTATTGTTATGTATAATTTTTCTTCTTTTCTATTTG
>Ga0115005_10001971_pt1 | contig 16443 bp, 18 predicted proteins | sample ArcOceMetagenome_FD_87163 | JGI IMG/M metagenome (GOLD analysis project Ga0115005, IMG submission 87163) | Marine eukaryotic phytoplankton communities from Arctic Ocean - Arctic Ocean - Greenland ARC118M Metagenome | ecosystem: Environmental > Aquatic > Marine > Oceanic | place: Arctic Ocean... | reverse complement strand
CCGCTTTCAGATTGAATACGTTTCTTCAGGTCCCAATATCCCCTAATGTATATATCAGTTTTGTTAACACGAATCAAACATCTGAAATTTTGTTTCTTTACAAATCAAAAAACGGTCGATCTAAAGTAGCCCAATTTCACAAAGAATGAAAAACTATTGTATTTTTCCAACTAAGCCTTCTTCTGGGACTCTCTCTACAGACTTTTCAAACTTTTCAAAATGAAAATATAGAATTGCCCATAGCGGGTTGTCATCAATATTTTCCCACACGGGACTAACGGGCACCCGTTTGCTTGTTCTTTTGATCTAAATCTTTCAAAATATTAACGCATCTAAATAGATCGAACATCGTCAATTTTTGTGTAAAGCGGTAGCACAATATTAGGTGCTGATGTTATAAAACTCAACCATTAAGGGTGTCTGAAGTATTAGAATAGATGCAATTACCATACAACGGTTTCGTCGCAACCGGACACCGGACTACTATCCCATCAAATAAGATGTACTCCTCCTACGGAAACCAGCGTAGGAACGCGAACGTCCTGCGGTTCTCACCGCCGGGGTTCAAGCATCCTATTGATGTGCAATTCCCTCCGCGCTGCTTACCGGTGTGCGAGCGGTGTAAGAAGAACTTTAAGACTCGTGAACATTGCCGCGGTCGCGATTGCCATACGGATTTAGCGTGGTGCGAGACGTATGTATGTGTCTCGCTTGATAACTCGTGCACGGGGGATGACAACAAGCTCCTGGATGGTCCTTTCAACGCCAAGGTGGTGCCCCCGATCGCGTTCAATTTAAAGGGTGACTTAAATCCGCTCACGCCCATATGCGCACCATGCAAGGACAAAAACTATACCCGCACGTACTGTAGGCAGAATAAAAATCACCGCCAACTGCCATGGAGCACGGTTTATGTGATTGTCAGCCTCAAGCCGGGGTTCATCCCTGAGCGTTCCTCTTCTATCTCTATTACTTCAGCTTCAGCCAGCAACAGCCAAAGCAACAAGCGTAGAAAAGACAACAGCGGTGAAGCGACCAAGGACAAGGACGATGCCAAAGATGGTGCCAATGACGAATTGAAGCGCAAAGCCAGCAGTTCCGCCGAGTCCAAAGGCAAAGAGGACAGCGAAGATTCCAAGACCTCTTCGGATAAGCTGAGCGCTGGCGCTGATGAAGAGAAAGAAACGGACCAAAAGAAAAGCACCGATGACAAAGAGTCATCGGAGGGCGGAAATGAGAAAAAGAGCGACAAGAAGGAGGACGAAAAGGCCTCCAATAAAGATGCTAAGAAGACCAAAAAGGAAGAGCCGGAACCTGAATTGGATGCAGAGGCTCTCTTCGCAATACAAGCCAAAAAGTTGGAGGTTATCCCTCGCTCGCGAACATTCCTGGCCACTGTTTCTTGCAAGACCAATCGGATCGAGGTAAGTAGCAACACTTCGTAGCATCGCATCCAATACGATGCGATGCCGTCTGAACATTCCAGTCATTTTCCATTTCACACCACTTACTCAAACACATCTTTTCTTCATTCCATTCCATTTTCAGTGGGTCGACGTTGATCCCATGCTCGAGACACAGTTGCCGATGCTCAATGATAGCAGTAATGATGCTGCACAAGATGTGTACGATATGAGACACGGGAACCCCATGATGCACCATACCATGCAGCAGAGAACTATGGGCAACTTAGACGGCAACTCTATGAATGCTGGAATGTCCGACATGGACAGGATGGCCATGCGTATGAGAATGAGCGGTGGAAACGGCATGGGTATGAACCCCATGGGTGGGTTCGGCGGCAACATGCCTTCTATGAATGTTCCTAGCGGCGTCTTTGATGATGGAACAAGAAGTTCCATGGATTCTCAAATGATGGGAAATTCAATGGGCCGGTATTCTACTCAGGATATGATGGGCCACATGGATCAAATGCGTCACATGGACCAGATGTCCCAGGTGCGTCATATGAGGCAGATGTCCCAGATGCAGCAAATGGGAGGCGGCGGGCCTGTACCTTTTGAGACATCTTCCATGTCCTCTAGAATGGGGGGATACGGAAACAACGGTTTCAGTCCTCAGGAAATGATGCAATACGAAGCTATGCGTAATAGCAGGGAAGGCTTCAACAGAGAGCAGATGATGAACAGCATGCCTTCGTACACTGTAAGTGGTAACTTCCCAGGAGACATGCCTTTCGATGGCATGCCTAGTGCTATGGGTAACTCTGAACTCATGGGCCGCATGCAACGCGGCGGTGGCGGTGGCATGACTGGGGCAGGGTCAGCAGACATGATGATGATGATGCAAGGTGGCAACATGGGTGATATGATGCCCATGAATCGCTCGGGAGCAGGACAAGACATGCTTCGCAACACGACAGCATTTGAACGCATGCGCGGAGCAGCAGGGATGGGGGCATCCGATATGATTGGCCTAAATCGTGCAAGCATGGGAATGGGAGTTCATGGAGATAGGTCTTCTCAGGGGTGGCGTGGTGATTTCGCAGACCAGGGGGTTGGGGGCCAAGGTTCTAATGCGGCTGGAAACTATGACAACTCTGGTAATGGTAATGATGATAACAAGAAGCAGGGGCCTGATAATGGAGAAAGCGGATTCTAATTGAGAATCAGCAACGTCTTCCACAATGTTCTCATCACATCATAGAGTTAAATAGCCACATATTCTAAGTTAAAAATACTTCAAATGAGTTTTACTTTTTCATGGTTGTGTCCACCTTCCAAAATCATCCGATCCGCCGGAAGGCAATACAGAATACTACCGGTACACGTAGTCGATGGTCTCATATTTTAATTGAATTACATGACGGTGTTTTTTGAAATTTTCATTGATGTCATTTCAGACGATGAAAACACAATTTTTCCATTAAAGTCATTAAAACCAGGAACATTACAGTACAGTTAGTGTAACGTAAAACGAAATCATTTCTAAATAATAATGCTCGTTTCACCAAAATGAAAGGTTCCTGTTGGTGAACATCCCAATAACAGTTTTATTTTTGCGGCTTTCACATTCGATTTCCGCGTGGCACAAAGCAATCTGACAAGGAGTTTGATTTGAAATCTGGAGATATTCCGTGTATGTGAGTATTTCAGGCATAACGTATGACGGTATGACGGTATGAATACGAGGAGTGACCGGCGGGCTTCGCCAACTTTTTTGAACTTGCGAGCTGGCACAAGAGCAACGTTCTGGAAATTTCCTGACAAAAATCAACGTCATTGAATCACGATTTCAAGATTGTGCAGAAATCAAAAACAGAGACTCACTCTTATTCTGGAGCCTACGTGTACATACGTGGTGCTTATGTAGCGGCAAATGTATTGATCAGGGTCTTGTTTATCATGTTAAAACCCCGAATAACCACAAGGCCATCATCTCTGAGATGATGGCCTTAGATGGCCTTGTGGTTATTCTGGGTTCTAACATATATCAATCACACTATGACGTAGATCACACTCCAAGCCTCCACCGACCCTAGTGATTATTCTCTAGATCAAAATAATGGTATCATATTTGTTGTGTAAAGACCCAGGTGTACGGGAAATTTCAAAGAAAGAATTTACCCACTTACCCCACCTGCCAAAGGTTGAAATGAATTCCCATATTTAGTATTGTCATCAACATGGCCAACTTCGCACGATCTGGTATGTGTCAAAGCGGGAGAAGGTCACTCCAGAGATAGGATTGAAATGAGCTCCCCGGCATCGCATCAAGTGATCAAAATATTTGAGTAAAGATGACTGCAGTCCAGATAAATATGTACAGTTTCATTTTCGAATTTTATAAAGTCATTTAAAAAATATCCGTATCACATGTGAAAACACGGATTGGACATGAGCTTTATTAAAATTAAAGACTGAAGTGCTCATTCTTCGAATAAGAACGAAGAAACATTGCTTTATTAATAAAGACTGCAGAACTCATTCTTCGAATAAGAACGACTGACTCTGTATTTTTAAATACCGGGGGGCACTTGTGACAGTTGGCAAATCTATCTTGCTGCGCTACGTGCTTGGGTTCTGCAGTTCTTAGTCAAATGAATTTCTCAAGCGACTTGCCAGTACCTGACACCAAGCAATATCTTTTGGCGAAAAAGTTTTGGCTGTATCTGATCCAAGTACCAATGCTGCTTTCTCATATTTCCCATTAACAACATCAATTGGCAACATTAACACTTCCTGCGTATTCGTCGGCAAATATGTAATCTCCGACCTTCCCGGTAAAGCTTGCAAGGTTGGTAAATAAGTTTCTTTATTTCCTTGACCATCTTTCAAAAATCTATTCAAGATGGGTGTCGAAACCCCGTCAGGGATTTCTTTCCGGGATCCTTCTTCGAAGGGCACTACCCCATCGAGGGCACATATTTTCCATTTCGCATCCTTACTAGAGTAACCCAACACGACGGCAGATTTGGCAGGGGACGACTTTCTCACTGCCTCCATAGCCCACTCCAGGGTTTCCTCTCCTTCCAACATTTCATCCATGTACACAATCCCATCCAAATACTTTCCCTCCAACACAACCGTCTCGGCAAGAGCAGAGGTAACATCTAGCTTACTGACACCGTTCAACAATACAGCACCTGCACTGAAAACCGCCAGTAAATCCATACGACTCTGCATTCCCATATCTGCAGCTTGATTTATGGCAATACTTGATGCTTCGTAATCTATGCTCGACAGTCGGTTCGAGAGTGAAAGGAGGATACCTACACTGCCTAATATGATTGAGGAAAGTTCTGACGTTACAAGGGAAAGGATGTAGTCCAATATGGAGGTCGGAGAGAGATCTGTTGGTAATTCGGGTGTTGATATTTGGATAGAACCTTTTTTGCTCTCGAACAGGGTGGTACTTGTACTTGTACGTGCACTTGTAGTGGAGGTACTTTGGTGCTGTATCTTTGCATAATGTGCTCTTTGTGTTTGTGAAATTACAAAGGCTTGACTCGTAGTGAGCAGGGATATCAGTGCGATTAATTTCAGCTTCATCTTTGTTGTAAATTGGTTCTGATTGGAACAGTTGGAAATCAATGGTCAAGAACTTATGATGTGCCTGGCTTTTCAAGTGCTGATCTTTTCTTTCTATCAGCGCTTGCTTGCGAGCTTGCAACAGCATTATCGTCCATGGTCCATCTGGTTCAAAGATTTGGCTCTCTGTCTGTCTGTCTGCTCAAGCTTGCGTGTACTTACTCGTGGTACATAGCGCACGCGTAAGTCGCAAGTTTCGGGCGCGGAAAACGACTTTTTTTAGGCACATGATGGCCTCAGGAGGAGGCACGACGGACAGCCAGTGGACAGATCATCAGCAAACTTTTTCTTTCGCCACTACCACTACCCAATGCGATCCAAATCCCCTTGCACCACCCCTAAAGCACAATCATCAATCTCACGCCTACTAACAAGAACTCACTTCTGCCCTAGCTAGAAATCAATCATGAAGGACATTGAAATTGACTTTGGAGGAGTCACCTCAGACAATGTGGAACAGCTCAGGCTCATCAACACAACCTGCTTCCCAATAACATACGCCGACGGGTTCTACAAAGACATGGTCAAAGCCAAAAACGAGAATCTCAGTAAATTTGCGTACCACAACGGATTCATCATCGGGGCCATCTGCTGTCGTATCCAAGATGACAACATCTACATTATGACGCTGGGCGTCCTGCCTGCGTACAGAGGGAGAAACGTGGGGAGTAGGCTCGTGCAGTCTGTGTTGGAGTTTGCAGAGAGTGAGGAAAGTAAGGAATTGGTCAGCGGGGGAGTCAAGGAAGTCATGCTTCATGTTCAGATTAGCAATGAGGATGCTATGAAATTTTATGATAGGTTGGGGTTTGAAAAGGGGGAGATGGTGGAAAATTATTACAAGAGGATTGATCCGCCGCATTGCTATGTTTTGAGAAAAAAGCTTTAGGGAATTCAATTCATTGGAAAGATTTAGAAATTTCGTAAACAGATTTAGGAATTCAAGAGTAGCATTTCTTGCCGCTATGGATGCTAGCGAACGGCTGAGATTTTCCTACATTGAACAACTTTTGGTTGGTGAACAGGGTGCACAAAAATTGTCAAATGTTTGGCATGTTGCAATGGCAGTCGTACGTGGAAATTGAAAGTTGGACGCAATGGTAAAGTAATCTTTTACGTTAGTGATTAGAATATGTTCCTCTTTTTAAGATCCAGAGTAGTTGTAATAGACTGTATCATCGTTGCTTGGATTCGAGCTAGCATTTCCCTGACCAGGTTGTTGCGGCTGTTGGTATTGCTGCTGCTGATGATATTGTTGCTGTGGGTAAGTTTGTTGCTGCTGCTGATATTGGGGAGCAGGAGGGTACATGGGATTCATTTGCTGCTGTGGAACCGAGTTTGCATTGTGATAGGGTTGACGTGGGGGTGGTGGTGGAGGAGGAATATTGTTAAAGCTAGCTGGAGGGGGGTGCATCTGCATCTGGTTCATATACATTCCGTTCTGAGGAGGTGCTGGGGGTGCATACATAGGATAATTGGGAGCAGCACCTGGTGGAGGTCCACCGTATGGCTGTGGAACATGCCCCGGATATTGCTGTTGCTGGTGGTATTGTTGCGGAGGTGGTGGTGCTCCTGCTCCTGCCATGCCTGGGTGATAACCGCCGCCATGTGGAAATTGTGGATGCTGTTGCTGTGGTTGATATGGTCGAGAATGCATTGGATTGCCCCTTCCGCGACCTGATACGTTCCCTGTATCTCTTCCCTGTCTGATATTGCCATTGTCACTGCTATTACGCTGGTTTTTCTTTTTGTTTCCTCGTTTTGCCATGCGTTCCTGTTCGTCGTCACTGAAGTACATTTCTTTGGTATCTGTAACTTCCTCATCGTATAGATTTGAAGCATCTGTGTACAAGGTACGGGGTAGGGGCAAACAGATGAATATGAGACATCGAATTGTTTTGTGATACAATCAGAGCAATAAACGAAAGACTACATACCACATGCTTTGCGACTATTGCGAACGATACTCTGTGTGTCCATCATTTTTACTTGGTCTTCTGAATAATATACCTCAAGTCTAGGCACTGATTTTATCCATTGGGTCAGAAGGCCATCTTTTGACCACGGATCTGGTATCTTTGGCTCAGATTCGACTTCCTCTTTTGCAGTTTCTTTGGGGGTTTCAGCCTTGCTTTCATCCTGTGCGTCCTCTTTTGCATCGCCTACTTCCTCATTCGCCTCTTTAGGAACTTTCTCCTCTCCTTCACCTTCGGTAGCTTCAACTTGTGCGTCCATTTTTGCATCACCTCCTTCCTCATTCGCCTCTTCAGGGACTTTCTCCTCTCCTTCAACTTCGGTAGCTTTATTTTCACTCTTCTGCCTTGCTTGCACTAAGGACTTGGTCAAACGTATCGTATATAGCGGCTTTGATACAGGGCCAAAAACCTCGAGTATTTTTCCCAATGGAATGACGCAAGTTTCATTCGCTTCCATGCTCACATCTCCAACTAGCGTTGACATGATTTTGTCATCTTGTTTTAATCTCAACAAAAGCAGACTTCCTTCATCTAGTAGAAACGGATGCCCCCCCATTTGTTCCGCACCACCGTTGGGGTTGCTTTCGACAACTATGGTTCTCTCTGATGCCAAATGAAATGTAATGTTTCCAGCCAATCGTATTCTATCCAAAGAAACTTTGGCATTCATAATTCCGATATTGCTAGGATGAAACAGCAGGACGTCGCTTATTCCTAGATCAAGTTCTAGCTTCTTCTCTAAATCGGCGACGGGACAGTTGTAAAGATCAATTTCGTTCTGGGTTGTAGGCACAACGATGCGAGAATTTTTCGGTTTGGGTTGATCTTCCTTTTCCATTTTAGCGAGCTGTTCAGATAAGTCTATGTCAGATTCATCACCCGAGTCTTCATCACCCTTGCTTCTCATTTCTGTTTTATCTCCATCGTCGGAACTTTCGTCGGAAGTATCTTCTTCAATTTGAATGTCATCAGTTGCTCCTTTCGAAAGATTTTGTTTTGTTGGCTCGGGGGGAACATCAGGGGTAGTGACTATTGCGTAACCAGCAGCAAAAGTGAGGTCGTCAACGGCCTCTGTGTAACCATCTTGTTGGTTATATTTTCGTTTCTGCTGATATCCTGACATATTAAGATTGGTACTGTGCTATCACAAACTTTAGAGATCTTTTTGTTTTCGCTTATTTTGTTGTTTCATTTTGTGGTGTTCTTTTGATTTTGTCTTGCACTGCAAAACTCACTATTGCCCCTAAAAAACGATTTTGGGTGGCTGTCAGCGCAACCCATCTTGGGAGTTCGACAGAGAAAACATCCAATTGAAATCGTACTGTGCCCACCTACTGCACTAGAACTGCCTCTGATAGATAACGATCAATCTTTCAACAATCAAAAAAATGAGATTGCACCGTGCCATTCTACTTCTAGTCTGTTTGGAAGTTCCAAGCACTCTCGCCTCTAGTTTTTCGAGGCCGGACTTTGGCAGAATTCATCGTGGAGGGTCGACTATTCTGGGTGAAGAGGATAGGGCTAGTAATAATACTCCTCTATTCGCGTTGACTGAAAGTGCGACACCAACAGAGGCTTCAGAAGAAATTTATGTTCAGAAACGTGATGGATCTACTGATTTACTGAATGAAAATAAGGTAAGAAACGAAAGATCGTAATCGCTGTACAAATTATTCTTCAATCTCATGCCTCCATGCCTTCGTTCCAGATCAACAAAAGGCTTGAAACCCTGTGTGGGGACCTGAACCTTAAATACCTTTCTCTATCCAGTATATCACAATCCATTATGCGCGGGGCGTACCAGAATATGACATCAGTTGAAATAGATATTCTTGCATCCGAAACTGCTGCATCGATGAGTACGCAGCATCCAGATTACGCTCGTCTAGCAGCTCGTATCTGCGTCAGTTATAATCATAAGGTCACACCAGAAACTTTTTCGGAAAATGTAAGAATTTCTTTCAATGATGGCAATGGTTTTATTAGTCCAAAAATTGCAGCGTTGGTAAAGAGGCGCGGGAAAGAAATTGATGATAAGATTGTTCACGAGAGAGATATGAATTATACATATTTTGGATTCAAAACGTTGGAAAGATCTTATTTGTTGAAAACGGAGAAAAAGGAAATCGTGGAACGCCCGCAGTATATGCTGATGCGAGTTGCGCTTGGTATTCACTGCTGCGGGAATGATGCACTCAGTGTGGAAGAGGAGGATAAGAATTTGGAAGCAGCATTCGAGACGTATGAAATGATGAGTCGTGGTTATTTCACCCATGCAAGTCCTACGCTATTCCATTCTGGTACAATTCACCCTCAATTAAGCAGTTGTTTCTTGGTGCAAATGTCAGATGATTCTATAAATGGAATTTATGACACATTGAAGCGTTGCGCAGTTATCTCAAAGGTGAGTCTTTGGAGTTGGTTTTCGTATGACTGCCTTTTCAATATTTGTAAGATGTCGCTAATGTTGTCTTTGTTCGTCAGTCTGCTGGGGGAATTGGACTATCAGCTCACAATATTCGTGCAAGAGGTACATATATTAAAGGTACAAGGGGGGTATCAAATGGGTTGGTCCCAATGTTGAGAGTATTTGATGTGACATCTAGATATGTAGATCAAGGAGGAGGCAAGCGTCCAGGAGCATTTGCAATATATCTCGAGCCATGGCACGCAGATATTTTTGATGTATTGAATTTAAGGAAAAATCATGGTAAAGAAGAACAGAGGGCTAGGGATTTATTTTATGGGTTGTGGATCCCTGACTTATTCATGCAACGTGTGAAAGAAGACGGTGTTTGGAGCCTAATGTGTCCAGATCAGAGTAGAGGATTGGAAAAATCTCATGGTAATGAGTTCAATGAGCTTTATGAAAAATATGAAGCAGAAGGTAATTATGTGCGTCAGGTAAGAGCACGAGAATTGTGGAGTGCGATTTTGGATGCTCAAATCGAGACTGGTACTCCTTATCTACTGTATAAGGATGCTGCTAATGCAAAAAGTAATCAGAAAAACCTGGGTACCATTCAATGCAGCAATCTTTGTACCGAGATCATTCAGTATACCGATGAAGATGAAGTTGCAGTGTGCAACTTGGCAAGCATGTAAGTGTATATGTATTGAGTATCAAATATTGAATTCTAATTCATTGGGATGCAATTCACCTTCTTGTTTGTCATGCATCAGATGCCTACCAAAGTTTATCGTTTCAACTCGAGGACCTTACGGCTCTACCAATCCCGAATCTGGAAAGGCTTACTTTGATCATGAAGCTCTTCACAAAGCTACCAAAATTGTAACACGTAATTTGAACAAAATAATTGACGTGAACAAATACCCTATCCCTGAAGCAAAGGTATCAAACAATCGCCATCGCCCTGTAGGAATCGGAGTTTCTGGTCTAGCTGATGCATTTTTGAGACTAGGCCTACCATTCACATCCGACAATGCAAAGCAGCTCAATGAAGCTATTTTTGAGACAATTTATCATGCGTCGTTAGAAGCTAGTGCAGAAATTGCTGAAACCGAAGGGCCATATGAAACGTTCGAAGGCTCTCCTGCAAGTCAAGGTAAGCTTCAGTTCAATTTGTGGGGTATGAAAGATGATGAGACTCCGAGTCAACGTGGTTGTGAAGACATTGATGGCAACATTGCAAAACAAAAATATTCAGACAAAGTTCAAGTGAATGGTTATGACTGGGAAGCTCTGAGAACAAGAATAAAGTCAGGGGGTATCCGTAACTCTCTTCTAGTTGCACCTATGCCTACTGCATCTACATCGCAAGTATTGGGAGTAAATGAGTGCTTCGAACCTTTTGTATCAAATATGTATCTGAGAAGAGTGAAGGCTGGAGAGGTAAGTAAAAAGTTCTTAATGTGTGCAGATGTTTTCTACTTTCACAGCTCAAAATAAAATTGTTCTCCAAATCCTACAGTTTATCATGGCAAATCCTCATTTAATGCAAGACCTAACTGATCGAGGTCTTTGGAACCCGAGCGTGAGAAATCAATTGATGCGCGATTCAGGATCAGTGGCAAATATAGATTGTATACCTGATCGTCTGAAAGAGCTGTACAAAACTGTATGGGAGCTCAAAATGAAAGATATTATTGACATGGCAGCTGATAGAGGAAGGTTTATCGACCAAAGTCAGAGTTTGAACCTATTTGTAGCAGATCCTAAACCAGACAGATTGACTGCAATGCACTTTTACGCTTGGGAGAAGGGGCTAAAAACGGGGATGTACTACTTGCGAACGAAGCCAGCAGTGAATGCAATTCAATACACAGTTGACGAGAACGAGGAAGCAGGCTCTCAAAACACTTTTGCGAGTCAAATTCCATCTGCTGACGGAGATGATGTGTGCTTGAGCTGTTCTGCCTAAAGTCTAATTTTAATTTCGAAAATTTACGTATGAATCAATCACATTTTTCATGGGGGTTTATTTCCATTGTAGCGATAATTTCATCAATTCCATGAGATGAGGCACATTCTATTTCCGACAACTGTTTCTTCTATTTCCCTGATAAATTTTTCTATTTTAATCCACAAGCAAAACGCCTCTTTTTCTTTTCCAATAAGTTGTTGCATTTAGAATTTCTTCAAGTCCATACCGAATTTCTTTGCAGCAGCATCAATTGAACCGTACTTCTCTACAGTCTTCATTCCCTTGGTAGAGAGACGAACTCTGACAATGCGTCCGAGGTTCTCAGAGAAGTATTTCTTCTTCTGGAGGTTTACGTGCTGTACAGTCTTGTTACGCTTGTGCGAGAAGGAAATAACGCGAGCTTGACGGTTAGGTCTCTTTCCCAAAAGGTCGCACTCACGAGCACGCATAGTCATTCCGGTTCCATTCTATTTGGGTGAAAGGAGGTGAGTAATGAATAGTTAGTTTGGTTTTCCTTAGTTTTTCCATTTTTAACGTTCCAAATGGGTCATGAGTCATGTCCTCCTTCTTCAAGCCCAAAGGGAGGAGAAGCCTTTGAAAAAACCATCTCGAAGCAAACTTACGGATGCACCACTGAGAGGAGTGTGGACGCCGAATGCAGAAGCAGTGGCAATTACAAGAGCAATGACGAGGAGGGTAAGGGTGGAGTTCATGGTTGATGAGTTGTGGTTAAGTGCTATTAGGTGATGGCACCCTAGTGATGGAACAACTGTTTTTCAATCTGTTCAGCGGATCGGATGAGAGGAGGAGTGATGATTGTGGAGCGGAGTGAGTGGACTGACGTTCGTACGGCACTTGTGGATGGAAGAAATAGCGCGAAACAGTGGGGGTTCTCACCAATTTTTCGTCATAATGCACCCTCACAAATTTGTGGGGGACGACTACGCGCTATATCAATCACTACTACATAATAGCTATCATACTATCTAGTACTATCTGTACATACTACTGTACACTTTCAAGCTACTAAGCTTGAAACCACTTGTAGCTTAGGAAAAGAAAGGCTAAATGGCGACGGTGTTCGGAGGGGCAGGGGATGGTTGTGTTCCTACAATTTCTAAACAAATTCAAAATATTCCAAGAATACTTTCGTACTTTGAACTTTCTGTATGTAGGCTGAGACCCAGGTAAAAGATTGTGAATCTTCAATGAAATTCAACACCGTAGGAAGCGAATATATCTCGGTTCCAAATTGATTTTACTCGTAGTTTCATAAAAAAACATCTTGGATTTGCTTAATATTTGTTGAAAATAACTCATTGGCTTTTCTAAATAAATTATCTGAGCTCTGGGCTGATTGATTCATTCTAAAAACTCTTGAGCCCCCGTAACATTGGTAAATAGAGATTCCTTCCTCCTTCTAAAATCATTTAATTCCACAATCAAGCCCGATGCAATCTTCTCGTACATCCAAAATAATACAACTTCTATCAATGCCCGCCATCACCGCCTGACTTTTCTAGTTCTTCGTTCTTCTTTTGCTGTTCCATGACCGCACGGACCATATCATGCTCTTTTTTGTGATGCAAGCATTCAAAATAATCTTCGCGAAGTGGCACACATACTGGTCCCTTTGTCGAATCGTTCGATTGCTGTGATTAAATATTGGGAATGTTTTCAGAAGAAGTAAAATGAATGTGGTCAGTCCAGTCCGTATTGCAATGTGGAGATCCAGGCGATAAGTCCATGAATGTCATGAAAATGTTCATCCAGCCGAAAATAACTATAACACCCGTCTCCAGTACATGCATAGCGACTCATAGATCAATATTTAATCCCTACTCAGCCTTTGCCATGCCCTCCACCACAAACACATCACGACGACATCCGACAACGACGACACAAGGTTGTACCAGCAGATGCTACTCAAACGAAACATTTTCACCCCCATGCGACTCACCAGGCACTCCTTATATTCGGCAAAGAAAGGATAGCACCTTCCAATACCACCACGAATTCCGTAGCCACTTGACATTGTTATACCCTACGGTTGTTTCAAGCTAGTCCTTGTTGTTGCAGTGTTTCTGTTAGTTGCTCCATCATCTTGCTTGTTGCTCGCTTTTCGCTTGTTGCTGGCTTTCACGGAGGGAGGGGGGTACTTTGAGCTTTTACCCCCTCGCTCCGAATCAATCCTCGCTCACTTTTTCGAAGAATCTGGATTCAAAACGGTTTCATTCTTTCCTCACTTGTAAACCAACACAAACTCCAGAAGACACTGCCAGCTATTCACTCATCAAAATGCACTACAAGCTACGAGTTACTTTCGTTCTTCTCTTAGTGTTTGTCTCTTGCGAGGCCAATGTAAATTCATCGACTAGGGGAGATGAATCCGCAGACACAAAGGAACAGAATTGTTCCAAAGCAGACGAATGCCTAGTCGAATCAACGACGTCCGAATCGAGATTAGTAAGAGGTGAAGCTATGACGAATTTTGAAGGTGATTTCGGTCTTGAAAGGAAAGACGTGAGAGATGCAAGGGTGCAGGTAAGATTTGAAGATAGGTACTTCATATTTGCTAGCTACACCACGTATTGTACTGGCACAGCAGCGTACTAAGCAATCTCATTTTGAAACACTTTTACTTATTATCTACATTAGAAAGCTACATATCTCCATAACGAACCCCACCTTAATCCATTTGTGAATATTGACGCACACGAACAACAACCATCATCACAAGATCAGGTTCTACGAGCATCAACATTTGCGAAAAGAAGGTCAGCTACTTACCGTCGTCGACTCATTCATAGCAATGTCAAGGGCAACGGAGTTGAAGACATGGGTTCTCAACCATTGGCAAGTAGGAGAACTTTCGTACGTGAGTTTCACTCAGATACAAAATATGGTTCAGAGGGGAAAGGTGTTGGTGGAGCTTCTACTAGCAGATTGCACGCTCGCAATGCTTTCGAAACCTGTGCTAGAACTTGCCATGAAATTCCCAATGAAGAAGAAGGATCGTCAAGAGATTACGTGCAGCTATCCAAACGGCAAAGGATCTTGGGGTCAGGGCAGTCGGTATCGAAGCAGTAGCATTAAAGGTTTCATTTCTGAAGGAACACTGAACAGGAGCAACGGATCTGTTACCAATCATTCAGGTAGCCCTAGCAAAGGCAGACCACTTGAGAGTATGCTGCCATCGTCAGAGATTGTAGCAACCTCACCTAGTCCTTCGTTTTCTATTGGTACTTGCAACTACCTGTGCGAAGCATGGGTTGCAACCAATAGTTTTATTTCAGCAGATGAGATATTGCCAGAACGAACGTCCATACATTGAAGAAACTTCTGGAGATACTGGAAGATTTCTCAGTGACGCAGCTCCTACGAACGTCGTCGATAGGTGCATTTGATAAGGGACTAAGTTGCACCATAAGTTGCGAATTTGCTCTGGTAAATATGAGACTTGTAATGTGCAGTAGATCCAAAACTAGTGTTAGTACGACCGTCGCCTCCCAGTGCGACCAAATAATCAAAAATCTGTTTTCCTTTATTAAAAGTAATTTGTACAAAGATGCCTTTAACCCTTCGGCATGTTCATGCTACTCAGCATCGGTGTGAGACCAGCAGTACTGCTGACTTCAGAGACTGATCTTAGCCTCTTCTGAGGATATGTTGTTGGTGTAGCCAAGAGATCGTCATTTTCTTCTAGTTTCGAGAGCGAAGATGGGGACAAGGGGCGAAGTGAAATAGCTGCAGTAAGCGCGTTATCAACAGCCAGGTTTGAAGGCCATTCACATACTACCTGACCACTGCTAGAAAAGGATTCAACTACTGGAGTTGAAGGACGTGTCAATAGTGGTACAGGATCACTTGTTTCAGGTGCTTCGTCACACATCATGTTATCAATCAATTCTTCAGCAAGCTGATAGTCCACAGCCTCTTCTTGAGTGGACGCCGAGAACTGAGGGGAGTCCCGTTGCCGGTGCATCAAATTTTTGCTATAGGCAGTTCCTTTAAGAAAAACAATAGGAAAGAAGGGTGGATTATTCCCATCGCATTCTTGCGTCGTCGTATGCTCTATTGTACGGCTTCGTTTGCACTGCGAACTTTCATCTTCTTCATTGCCATCCTCAACTCTTTGCACAGACAGAACTCGCTTAAGTGGATGAGTAGATTTAATCGTGTCATCTCCCTCGGCATCGATTAGACAACTCATAACATCGTAGTCATCTTCAGTTACTTCAGTATCAGAAAAGCACTGTTGTAGTGATGTAAACAACCGTATGAGAACAATGTGAAAAAGATGTTATTCAAAAATATTAGAGATAACTTGCAACTTACCATATCAGAGGTCTCAGGTTTTCCAATGAAGTCTTCTATTTCGTCGGCGCTCACGCTGTCGTTGTCCTCGGTCACACTTGAAGAAACTTTTGACACAAGATCTTCTGCAGCGATCTCGCCCCAGTCAACAATAACCTTAGCCTCTTCCTGGTCTTCTTCTATTTCCTCATCGTCTGATGACTCGTCATCTGCATCTGAGCAGGAAGAGTGGTCGCCCGAGTACGAGGAGAGATCACTTTGGAGAGAGTCCTCATCGTGATTAGAAGTTTCGTCGACAAAAGAGGTATCTTCGTGACCGTCTTCTCCCTCGTCTTCGCTAATTTCTTCAGTGGCTTCTGATGCTGAATCGTCGGCATTTTCGTAGTTAACCTCTTTATTGACTTCAGGAAAGGGAGGATCATTGACAGAAGCACAAGACTGTTCGTCGGAGAAGGCCCTAAGGGAAAAAAGAAGCAAACATAAAACAGTGAGCACCTGAAAATAATTCTCAACAATCCAGATCTGTCTTTGACATTCAACTTACCCCTCGTCATCTGAAAATTCGCACTCGTTATGAATTATTTGATGGGCCTGTTTTTTGGGTTGAACAATTTTGTTTTCAAGGACCCGTTGGAGGGTCATTGGGGTTGGCTTGAGAACGCCCCTTCCAGAGGGATTACCACATCTAAACTTGATGGGTGACCTGTCAAGTAAATT
>Ga0115005_10001969_pt1 | contig 16447 bp, 15 predicted proteins | sample ArcOceMetagenome_FD_87163 | JGI IMG/M metagenome (GOLD analysis project Ga0115005, IMG submission 87163) | Marine eukaryotic phytoplankton communities from Arctic Ocean - Arctic Ocean - Greenland ARC118M Metagenome | ecosystem: Environmental > Aquatic > Marine > Oceanic | place: Arctic Ocean... | reverse complement strand
TGTGCTGAAAAGTTCGGGGAATTTGCTGACAAAATCGAAGCAGGAGGGGATCCTGTCGAGATTGCCAAGGAGGCATTGGAAAAGCACTGGAAGGTTATCTTTAATGGAGATGGATACGATGTGAGCAACCAAGAAATGCTCACTGAGAGTGGTGTATGGCGCATCGACTCTGGTGTAGAATCCATTCGCCGTCTATCTGCCGAAAAAAATCTGAAGCTCTTTGAGTCCATGAATGTGATGTGCAAAGAAGAATCCTTGGCTAGGGAGGTAGTTTTTCATGATCATTACACTGGAACTGTCGAGATGGAGGCTGGTGTCTTCATTGATATGGTCAATCAGTACGTCATTCCATCCGTCAAGGAGGCTGGCGTTGGCCCACTTGAGGAACTTTTCAAGGCTGTTGAGACGCTCAAGGCAGCTCTGAAAGAAATTCACGATACTGAGGAATCTTACGAGAAGGCGAAATTGGCTCGTGTTTTGAGATTGGATACTATGTCCAGACTTCGTGAGGTTTGTGATGCAGCAGAAGAAGTTGTGCCATTTAACTTGTGGACTCTTGCAACTTACAAAGAACTTCTCTTTTTGGATTCTCACAAAAACGTCTGATCATGTATCGGCAATATTTGAAGAGATGCTTGCTATTATAGGAAGAATTCATGAAAGAGGTGAGATAAACCAAGCTTAAAAATTGAGTCCGATGTGTAGTTTATTTTATTAAAGGTACACGTACACTACACGTACCAAGACATAGTACAATCATCTATAAAATCGTCATTAAAGAAAGAACTACTTAGCCCACCTGGTAGTGTTTCCTCATATGTAATTCATACTGGCCATCACCCTCTGCATCATTGCCTATTACATCTCAGTTTGACAGCAAGTATCATGAATTTGGAAGAGATCGTGTATTGCGTTTCTTACTTTCATCCTCACGATCCACGCGTCGGGCCTTGACTAATATATTCTCACGCTCATTCGCAACTTCAAGGTCAGGAACATCATACACAGGAATAATACCATACGTGTTATGGATGAGATGATGAGAAGAACAGTAGTGCGTCTTGATATGATCCATGCAAATAGTCTTCTTCACGTCCTCAATAGAATAGGATAATCCGCAATGCGCTTCTTATTCGTCTTGAAATATGTAAGGTATACGGGGTCAAAACGAACCAAAGTCATGAAAATACGCAGGTTAAAGCGATCCCCTCCAAGATAACGCTGTTTGCCAAGCTTGACTTCCAAGATTTCCAGGGCATCAAACAACCCCAAAACAGCTGCATTGTAAGCTTCCTGGCTTCTGGCAAAACCACAGCGATATCCTCCATTATTCACCTTGGGATACGTTGAGCTCCTCCAATTCACCCTCTACGCCAACAGGGTACAGATGGACTTCAGGATTTGTGGCAATATCATTAAATTCGAAATTCAGCATGCGTAAGATTTCCGTGCTCTCGTTACACACAATATTTTTGGTCTCTTTATCATAAAGCAGGGTTGATGTGAACGGCCCACTTTCATCGCCGTATTGATTGTACAACTGTTTGGCATCATTTCGTTTAAAGGCTCCTTTCTTCTCGGTGGGCAAACTGTCGACGGTTGTCATTCCTTCCTGTAGTTTGTGTGATATATTTTAAATCTAATGGGGAGTGTGCATGATTTATTAGTTCTTGCCAAATTGAAAATGAAGCTGGATGAGGCAATTGTTGACAAGGGGCTCAATTTTTGAAAAAACATAGGTCAAATTGGAGGTGTATTTCATCGCAATGAATACTGAAAACGAATCTGAAGTATCCACATAGGCGATTGTTGGCTGGTGTATTGGGTATTGGGTCTTGAAAGTGAAAGTGATTCGATAGAAATAGATGTGACTCAAGAAATACTCGGAAACATACCGAGCGCGTGGGCGGGGGGATTAATGTGGATGATATCCATGAGGGAATGAATCGAATGATGATTCCAAGATGATGCTTCCCTTCCGTTCCCTCAAAGGATGTCGAATGTGGACATCTGTTTTACTGCTGTAAAATGTTTGTCGCTTATTCTGGGTCCATAGTTCTGTTCACACGCAGTAAAAGTGATTTATTTCATCGCTTAGGCCTATGTTAACTTTGACCATTCAGTTCCATTTGGTCAATTGCATGTATACAGAAGTAGACTCCACCGCATCTTCTTCGTGGTCAAAAGTAGACATTTCGCGGATAATTCTAATTACGACCGGATGCTGACGACAAAAGTGATTCTGCCTCAATACATACAACGCTTCACTAAAGAGCTTCATAGCTAGAATCCTGTCTCTATTCAAGCACAAAATCGCAATTTTCTCTAAAGTGATTGCAATATCGCTATGCACCTGATCCCCTTCTTTTCGGCACGTTCTTCTAATTTCTAAGGCTTTCTTGTGGCATCTCAAGGCACTCGAAAAATCCTTTTGTTCGGAATACACGCAACCGAGATCGTCCAATAGGTCTGCCATGCTAGCATGTTCTATTCCATGTTTCTTCATCAGCTTATCTCGCATCTCTTTGAACAACGCTTTGGCTTTATTATATTCGCCTTGTTTACGGTATATACGGGCTATCTGCGTCATGCTCTTTAGCACCAGTTCATGGGTTTCCGGTAAGATTTCTGATCGAATTGAATGGGCTCTCTTGTGCCAAAGGATCGCGTCATGGAATTGAGCCTGAGCTACCAATATTCTTGCTATTTGTTCAGTAGCAATTGCTCTATTTAAAAGCCTTTCGTTGTACTCAAGCCCTTGGGAGTTTACCATATCAAGGGCGGATGTTGCCACATCCATTGCTTGAGTGTATTCCTTTTTCACAACGTGTAACTCAGATTTTTTGAGAGTATTCATGAAGAATAATTCTTTCGATTCCTCCTCTTTCTCGTATATACGTGTTAGAACATCCAAGCACTCCAATCCAGCTGCGAATTCTCCATTGTGTCTGTAAACATCTGCGAGGGAATGTAAAAGACACAATACCTCTTTGTGACTGTTTTCTTGCTTGGACTCATGTCTAATCCTTAGTGCTTCGCTGTAGGCCGCTGTGCTCTCTCCATAGTCTCCTCTTTTTTGCAGTACTTCACCATTTTTTTTCAGTTGGGACGCTGGTTTTATTGTATTACGTATTGAAGAGAGTGATTACGACGTTCTTAGTAATCGTGTCAAGCTTCGAAAGCAATGAAGTGCCAATCAATAACTTACCTAGTTCCAGATTTATCTGGATCTTGTTATTAAACACCTTTGCCACCACATCTTCAGTTCTTATGATATTCAAACTTTTACGTTTGAATGCAATCGCCTCCTGAAAAGCTTCTTCAGCCATAGTAAAGTCTCCATCCAATAGATGTGTGTCGCCATGTCCTTCCATCACCTTCGACAACAGAGTAAAGGAAGAGTACTCAACCATAGATATATCTCCTCTGCTTCCATTCTCCTTGCCCATTTCATTGTTTACAACTTTTCTGATAAAAACTTCCGCAGTCTGAAGGCTCTTTTGTGCTTCTTCTTTATATTCATCTTGCAAGTATGCTCGCGAGACCTTAAGGAACATGCTTGTGAGGACACAATTCTTTTTACAGTGTTTTAAATCCAGCTGACCTTCGTCGGGATTCTTAGGTGTAAGGAGGCGAATTGATTGCATGTAATAGTTAACAGCAGCTTCATGATCCTTCTTCTTGAATGCCTCGTCACCTAACGCAGAAAACTTGGCAACACCTTGTGGTTGTGCTGAATGGGACTTCTTTGTGTCTTTGGTTCCATTACTTTTACGTGTAGGTGAATTTATTGCCGTTGAATCTGTTCCAAAATCTTTCATGGCTGATACGTGTAGTTATTCATTGAGAATTAAAATCGCCTCTTTTATGGTTGCAAGCTGAGACAGTGCTTCTCTCTCTCGTTGGGAACACTGGATGGAACAGTTCATGGAACATGATGGTGTGCGACATCGGCGAGTAAATTTAACTAAAATAAGTCTCCAGAGTTTTGTCCATAATGCCCTAAAGGCTTTTTGAGGGCATAATAGTAGGCAGAACTCCAAAATTTAAATCCACATATCCTTGGACACATTTGAACATCACAGAAAAAAACGGGCACCGCGTCTCCCGTTTCCAACGACGACTTTATTTCAACTTGGTCTACAGTATCTCGTTTGTAGGGGAACCGTACTTTCCTATAACAGCGGTTCAACTAACATATAACGACCAAAGGACGAGGCCAATGATTCGAATAAGTGACAAAGATCGCCCAAGATGCAATGACTACATATGCGCTTATAGCTGTATTCAGGAATTTGGGAATGCAATTGAGTCATCAGAAATTAGACAGTTTGTGATGAAGTATGACTATGAAATGTACATGACAGTTGACGCCATACTTGACGATGCATTGCACAAGGTCGAGAGTAGATTCTTATCTGTTACTTCTTCTCATATGGGGTTAGATAATTGTGACCCAATTGTAAGAAGGAGCCAGTTTCAATTCGGCAACAATTACACATGGATTCACGATGATATCACCATCGGACCAGATCAAGCAGCCGTTGCAAGTTTAGGTTCCGCGCCACTAGATAAAATTGACGAAGCGAAAGGTGAGAAAAAGATCGATCAAGATTTTATAGTTCCATCTAAAAGAATTAACATGCAATTGGATTGACACATTCTTCTCTATTCACAACAGTTGGGTGCTTGAAGGCAGATAACATACCACAGGGATCAACTTGCATCCCAATTCAGGGGGCATTAACAGTGGGATATTACGGTGATGAATCTATGGAAGATCAAATATCAAAATCAATAAGGAATCTTATTGAAAGGGGTTCTAATGATGGTTGGTTTATTACCAGCGATGAGATAACAAAAATTGTTTATTGTGGAGAGGAAGAACAAGATACTGCTCAATCAGTGACTAATGGCTTCACAACGGACGTCCTTGGAGGAAGAAATGGTGGAGAGAATTTCAAACTATCCAATGGAGCCATTTCAATGATTATTGCAGCAGCTGCAGCAATGATAATCGGTGTTGCCTTTCTCGCGAAAAGAACACGTAGAAAAAGGAACGAACATATTTTCGTCCGCACTCCTTCACCGAAGGCAGGTAAGAAGAGCGGGCTTCGGGCGCACGACTCAGAATGCATCAGAACAGAATTGAACGATCGATGCGTCGAGATTAGGGGAGGGTTTGATCCCTTTGAGACGGAATCCCAGAAAGATGAAACTCCACCTGTTTTGTCAGAAAACAACCACAACGTGCACAAGAATCCTACTTCCCTTCTTAGTGTTCTCTCACAGCTCAGTACAATTACAGAGGGATCTAAAGAGACTTCCTCGCACGGAAATAGATTGGCGGTGATGACTTCCCCCATGGTACAAATGAATGAAAATTTCAATATGATTCTTTCGGAATCAACATACAGTGATGGAGTGCACTCTTTAGGTCGTTCGGTGGACGGATATGATGTTGAACCCAAGGTGTTATATGAAGAAGAATATCTCGAAACACCTTCACCAACACGATGCGAATTCTGAAAATTCTGCCCACATTATTGTCAGTTTACCCACCTTTTCTGAAATGTGTCTTACTTTTTATCAAGTTGTGTATTTAAAATAAGAACTATAGAGATCTACACGTACACGTACTTGTGAAAAACAGATTGATTCATTTGGAATGTCATGACAAATTCTGAAAATTTACAATTCGCTGTGAAACCTTGTCGGTGTGAAAGGATCGCTAAGTTCTGACCAATCCAACCTTCTCGTTTCCATTACCAAAATCTTCTGTGCCAACACTAATAGCGGAATTGCCGCTGATACCATCACCACCACTGTCATAACTGATATCATCTTTTCCTTGGAGGAAAGCTCCCATGCTAAAACCCTTTTGTTTATCATTTGTTCCATCCTGTACTGGTGCAGCACCTATTATTCCACAACAAAGAGGGCTGCTAATCTCCATATCAACAACTTCCACCGAGTTGGGAGACGCTTGTACGTAATCATTAGGATTGATTTTCACGTCGTCGGGACCATTGGCGGAGTGCTGTGATTCCTGTGATTCCGCTCCCAATGCAATAGCATTTTTCTGAATGTTTTCAAATTCTCTTTGCTTTGTTTTACCCCTGTATCTGAGTCCAATGATTGAAAGGATCACAGTAACCGCGGCTGAGAAGGCGACAATTGCCGATATACCAAAGGCCGAGAGGAGATTATTCCCTTGATCATCATTTGGAATGTCAGGATTTAGGACATTATCCCGGTTAATATCTTCTCCTCCTTCCATCGGTTTGGACGATCCTACAAATATAATTGTTGGTATGCTCGCTGTTTGAAATTGATCATTTTCGACTCCAGTTTTGATACGTTGCATAATTTGCTGTTGGAAGAAAAGCGTCGGAAGATCTACATCGATAGGTACTTGAGCAGTGACTTTCCCATTGATGGGATAGCATGTAGCATTCGCAACTATCAGATTGTTATCATTCACGCATTCAGAGTCTTCCCCCTTGAAGGTATCAGCAGGAGAATTTTTCCACCCCATGTAATTTCTCCAGACATTATTGTCATTCAAAACTCTGGATGCACCTCCTTGGGGTTCAAAGAGGTCAGCAAGCATTCTACTGCAATCAGAAGTAGCCGGCTCTTCGTCAATAATCAACGGAGATGCAGACAACACATCTTTAAACATTTGATACTCTACTTCCATCAGAGCCGTTTCCTTCTCCACACTGTCCAAGATGAATGCTTCATAGTCGTACTCGACAATCACATTCTCGAGAGGCGGAATGCTAATGTTCGGAATTAAGTTCTCGAGGTCCACAAAGGAATCTTCGCACGTCGCAATAGCGATTTGTTCGGTATCATCATCAAGCTCAACTTTTGTAACTTTTGGAGGTACTGCAATATGCGTTGGCATTCCGCTTGGGGGTGTTGAGGGTTCCGTGGAAGGTGAGCTTGTTGGCCAACTCGTTATCTTTATTTTACGGGTCGGTTCGAAAGAGGGAATACGAGTAGTAGGTACAGATGGAACGGGAACGTATGCAATCCTTTCCGTGTGAGCGTCTCCACCAATCTTGTGAAGGTTGGTATTTGCACCTTTCCTCATATTCTTTGATGCCATCGTCACAGTTCTAGTCAGTATGCTGCAAGAAATATGTCACGGGTGTTTAACTACCAAATGCTTTGCTTTCCGAATTGAAAACAATATGCAATGAGGCGACTTGATGATTCAATTCTGGATTCTGGCGACCGGCCACAACACACACAACACGATTCGAAATAATCATGTAAAGAAAATTTGCATGTCCCCGTGACACATAGTTACTTTCATGAAGCAAGTCTCACCCCCTCTTCTTTGTCCAGGGGGATAGAAAACGAAAACACGCAAGCGAAGCAGAGCAACAAATAAAACAACAAGAACCAAGAACCAAGCGAGTAACAAGTAACAAAGTAGGAAAGCTTCCCGTGCAACTTATATAGTTCAAAGTACAAAATTATTGCCCCTCCTCCACAGATTTGATTGAAAACATGAACACTAGTATTTACATCACGAAACGTCTACTAACTAGATCCTACCATGGAATCAGATCAAAAAATACCTTCCAACATCGTCGTCAATTTGCATCAACTTCAGGCGGAGCAGCAGGAACAATTGTCAGAAATGCGGCCATGTTTGGCGTAGCTGGACTCGCAGCGTTCGGCATCACCAAAGTCCTCGGCGATTCAATGGCTGCTGACGAGGAGATAGAAGAGGGAGAGGCTATCAAACCACAGGCGGAGATCACACATCGCGTTTATTTTGATGTTGACATTAATTCAAGACCTGCAGGGAGAATTACCATGGGATTGTATGGGAACGTTGTTCCAAAGACTGTTGAAAACTTTGCTTCATTGTGCGAGGGGGACAAGACAGATCCTAGGTCTGGAAGAAGCTTGGCGTATGCTGGGAGTTCTTTTCATAGAATCATTCCTAATTTTATGCTTCAGGGTGGTGACTTTACAGCACATAATGGAACTGGAGGAATGTCAATTTATGGTCACAAGTTCGATGATGAGAATTTTGATCTGAAGCATGCAGGTCCTGGGGTATTAAGCATGGCGAACTCGGGTCGGCATACTAACGGAAGTCAATTTTTTATTTGCACGCAAAAGACTGGTTGGTTAGATGGCAAGCATGTTGTCTTTGGAGTCGTTGAGGAGGGATTTGATCTGGTCAAACGCATCGAGTCTTATGGTAATTCCAGCGGTAGACCAGCAGCAAAGATTAATATCCGAAGTGCTGGCCTTTTAGCCAATGAAGCTTCCTCTTGAACAGGGAATAAATGATTGTGGAGACGTTAGGAAATGTTCGTACATTAGTATTTATCTATTCAAATCAAACTCTATTTCAATTTTTACAAAAAGAAAGAAGTGTGTGTGACGATAAGTGTTATCGCACAAACTGTCCAACTCAAATTCCTCATTTGTACATTCACGCTTTCTCTGTTGATAGAAATATTAAACCTAAACTAGCCAAGTAAATACTGAATACTAAATCACTTTCTTTTTTGGAATACTGTAGTGTATGCATTAGTGAATGTTGTCTGTAATGTTATACAATGTCTACGTGTACTTGTACTGAATGTGCAGCAATACTTTTTCAAAAATTACTACATGGAAGAATCAAAACTTTAACGGCCATCGTTGATATTCCAGGTGCAGAAAGTAGGCCAGGAATATCTCTCTAGAATCAGAATCTAATGGTCTGTAGAGTCAGTCGACAAATGATGAAAGATGGCACATTGCAACGATAAGCGGTTGGATAACAGGTGAAGAAGCTGCAATCAACATCGCGTATGGCATCTGTTCTGAAAGATAACGAGGCATGGCAGATTTGATTTTGAAGTAGGGTAGGTAATGAATGAAAATGTCAAATTGTTCAAAAAGATATTTTTGTTGATGCCATCGACAAACACGACCGAAAGGAACTATTTTTAGCTAATATTCAGTGTGACCGGAGTTCGCCCCCGAAACCAAAAAGATACCCAAAGCTACTTGTATGCTACTTTGGACGGTGAGGAGGGGTTGCTCAGAGAGTCCACAGATTAAGAAAGTTTTAAAAGCTCAGCCCCTCGGCCAATCATATCCCTTCTTTCGTCGTTGTTATTTATTTATTTTGCAATCCGATCCCACGAAAGATTCTTTCAGCAGACAGACGCACGGACGCGCGCAATTGGCTTATGCCGGAGCGGAATTATTGGCCCACAGTCATAAAACATTGAACAAAACGATATTTTTGTTAGAGACATCGACAAAAACGACTCAAAATAAATGACTTTTCGTTAATCAATTTTCGGGTAATGACTAATACAGTGCAGGAATCTCTGGGTAAACGGGAAAAACGGAACATCCCAATCACTATTAACTGGCCCGTTCCCACTCCCTGCCCACCCATTTACAAAATCAACTTTTAAATGAGTTGGAAACGAAGGAGGGGGCTTGTCAGGCATCTGTGGGGGTGCTTAGCTATGTGCTGGTTTGCTTTGGCGGTTTCAAGTGATCAACAGAAACCGGAAATGTTGCCAACAGGTTTCTTCGAGAATGAAGATGAATATCGGACAGCCAACGGAATCATGGATGTGATGCAGGTAAGTTATTTCCAATTCTACCATAAACTTGTTATCCACTTCAAGCGTTATTTCTTACCACCCCGTCAATGCTCGACTTCGTCTCTTCCTCAGAATATCGAAACAGATGTTCTTCACAAACCGCGGTCTAGAGACGAAGAAGAAAAGCATGACAAGCATGGATCGTCTTCAGCCAATGGCATGAATGACGAACATATATCAAGGAATACCCAGCAAATAAATCGAATCATCGGTGGAGGAGAGGCGCAAGTCGGTCGCTATCCCTATCTTGCATCACTAACTAAAGAAAGATCACATACATGCGGAGGAACTCTGATAGCTGATGATCTAATTTTGTCTGCTGCTCATTGTGGGGGTTACTTTGATGGTGTTGATCTCGGTCGGCATGACATTAGCGATAAAACAGAAAATATGGAGCGTTACAATATTGAAAAATATCTGGTGCACCCGCAATACAAAGATGCTTCTGGGTCTTTTGATAATGACTTCATGGTAACTAAGCTGTATGGTTGGTCGGATCGAAAAGTGGTTAGGACCAATTTCAACCCAAATATTCCAAATAATCTTGAAGAATTATATGTGGCAGGATGGGGCGTTGTCGACACAACTACTGATGAGATGGCAACCAAACTGAAAGAAGTCTCGGTAAATTATATGACCAACGAAGAATGCAAATCGAAGAAAGGTTACGTTGCCGGATACTCTCAAGTCTTCACTTTAGAGAACAAGATTACTGACAATATGATTTGTGCACTTGATGATGGCGAAGATGCTTGTCAAGGTGACTCAGGAGGGCCTTTGATTCAGAAGAAGGGTTCCGCGCAGTTCGACGTTCAAGTCGGCGTTGTGAGCTGGGGCTTAGGTATGTTTACTCTTTTCATGAGTTTCTCTTTAACGATATCGCCTTGATCAACTCATACAATTCTTTTATTTCCCAACCAACAGGATGCGCAGATCCGGTGTTTCCAGGTATGTATTCCAGAATCAGCAACAAATATCAATGGATACGAGATCTCGTTTGTGCGTGGGCAGAAAAACCTCCAGCCTCCTATGGTTGCGTCTCAAAACCGGAAAGACCTAAAAAGACAGAACGTCCGGTGACGGTTGAAATTCGCCTAGATAGATTTCCCAAAGAGACTGGTTGGTTGATTCGTTCAGAGTATGGAAAGACCAACTCATACATTGCTATAGGAACGTATTCTGATTATACCGGTAAATCCACTAAAGACAAAACAGTGGCGACGATAGTACAATTGGAAGAGGATACCAAATATGAACTCATAATGTTGGATGCTTATGGAGATGGGCTCAAGTTTGACGGTGGATATTATAAGCTTTGGTTAGGAAATGCACCATTTATGGGCATCCAACTTGATTCTGGGTCTACTTATGGGAAGTATATCAAACATCCATTTTACGTGCCGAAAAATGTGGCAACCAAGCAGCCCACACCAGCTCCAAATCCTCCCCCACAAGACAGTCCAGCTGAAAGTCCTGCTCCTGATCCAACACCACTAGCACCAAAAGATGAACCGTATCTGACAATTGGGTTTAAATTTGACCAATATCCCGAGCAGACTGGTTGGGCAATAACATCGGTAGAGACGCAGGAACTTCTTACATCGAAACCATTTGGCTCTTACAATGGAAAGAAAAATTCGATGATTTTTGAGAAATTCATGCTTCCTGAAAATTCAGGTAATGCAAGTGACCAATACATCTTTGCAATTTTAGACTCTGGACGGGACGGGATGTGCTGTGATAAGGGGCAGGGATTTTTTCAAGTTTTTTATGGTGGGATAGCTGACAATAAAGTCATGTTTCGAGGAGGGAGTTTTACATACCTACAACAATTCATATTTCAACTTGATGGGTCTGTGATAACTTCGCCACCTGTTTATTCACCACAGAGATTAGATGGCGATAACCAAAATCCAACGGATCAAAGATTTCCTTGGAATGATGATACAACTTCAGGTGGAATCAACATATCGAGACACCACAACCCATGGGTTTCGATAACAATAGGAATGGCTATCATCGTTGTTTGTGTATTTTAAATATCATGTACAACAAATCAATTCCGCACGCGGCTCCATAAAACCCAGATCATCACAACAACAATACTGCACTACGTGTACTTTTATATATTTTCAGTATGATTTCAGATTGGTTTTAATATTCAATATGTTCTATTAGATTCCATTTTCATTAAAATTCCCAACAGTCTAGATTCGACGATAGCTCATGACTCAGCAACCTCGCATCTAAGGGGTAGAATCTGTGTTGAGGAGAGTAATGCCTCAAGGCACTAATATTTGGCATGTACAAATCACAATATCTTCGGAGAGAATGAGCAAAAAGGGATGGTTGATACTTGGCCCTAAACACACTTCCGAAGGGGTTGCCAAGCAAAGTGTTTTGTTCTTCTCTCCACATGGCGACCATTCGTTCTAAGCTCACGATTACCCTAAGGTCCTCTTCGCTTCTGATACCATTGCCTAACTCTTCTTGGATCTCACGCAGGGTGAATAAAATCATATCAATAACATTTTGAGCATTGTTGAATTGAGTTTCTCCAGCAAAGTCAGTTTCCCAGCCAACTTCAGGTGTCACGCCCGCCGTGGTCCATCCAAAATCTCGTTTTGCATCCACTAGATCAGCAAATAAGGAATCTCCGACATATAACACATTTGGACTTGCCAGCGAGGTACCTTCAAACTGAGGATTTGTGTCGTCATCTGTAGGTATATCTTTACTCACATGGAACCAATCTAAACATTTTGTCAACTCAGTCAAGCATCCATCAGAATATACTTCACCAGGTTCTATGCGGTCAACCTAAGGTCCGATGATACGTTTACCGGCGAGGGATAAGGACCTTGATTTCTATTTGATAAATATACAGACACGGACAAGTACAGCTTGAACTTACTTTTTTAAATTGCAGCCTTCCGGTATCCTTGTTGACTTCCCTGAATGGCCGTGAGGTTTCTGTGTAAAATCTGGGTTTACCTGCGCTGACGATAACAGCATCCCACATTTCTCTCCAATTTTCTCCTATCACATACTTCATTCCCGAATCCACATACCAGAAGGGAGAATTGCTGACAAAAATCAGGCGCTTGCCACTATCTTTAAGTTTCTGAAGGACTTCTTTCAAATGCGGAGATGGTTCAAAATACTCTTCAGGCTTCGAGGCAACGATCCTGTGGAAGTCGCCAGAAATGTGCGTGGATCCAATAGCCCCGAGAACATCATACACTGCGTTTTTTGGACAGAAAGGCAGGTTTCTATCTTTGAAGAATTGAACAACATCTGCTATTAAACAGCATTCCGCCATTGAAAATAAATCATTCAAGGGCTTCAGTCTAACCTTCCTCTCGGATGGTTTCAAAGCTCTCTTTCCCGTGTATTCCTTCATCAGGCGCTCTCTGCTAACTTGTTGTCTCCCTTCGTATGCAACTGCAACTTTATGCGTGTAGGATAAATGACAAATCCATCCAGTCTCGCGATCTACCGCTAGTCCTCTCACACTAAATTTTGGGTCGAATTTCATTCCCGCATCTAGCATTTCCTCTGGATATTGAAAGTCTTCTACTAGGCGTTTCAGAGCCATATCATAGATGAGGTGGAGGAGTTCCTTTTTGTAGGTTACCAGGGTATAATCGTAGTCAAATCCGACAGTGTCAACCTGAGCAGAAATTTCGTATGTAAGTTTACAAGTGAAGTGAGCAAAATGTAAGTAAGTTGATACGATGGATACTCTTTCTAGCCATGCAAGGCATATATATGAACTGACCTTTCCCAAGTCAACATAGGAATTAGAATACACCTTATCAGCAGATTCATTCTTGGGATTCTCCTCATTTGTTTCCTCGATTTCATTCTTCATGTTAATAATCCTTTTCTCAACTATATCAAGAACGTCATTGACATTTTGATTGCTTTCGTGCCTTGTTAACGTTGTAAAAATATCTGACATTTCATTATTAGAATAACCATCTTCGGTCTCTGATAAAATTCCGCTTTGGTTTGCATCAATAGATGCGAAGAGCGGTGAGATGCCGTGCGTGTGTTGCTTCATCGCTTGTTGTCTCAATGTAGTCGCATGTGGTGTGAATGCAGTAGCCACAAACTTGTTCCTGATGGTAGAAGGCGCGATTTGCAGGGATAGCATGGTGATGCAACTAATGCACATGACAGCAGCAGGTAAACTGGAAAGGGAGAAGGACATCTTCTTTTGTGTCCGATTGCACAGAATATAAGGCTCTAGTACTGTAGCTTGATACTGAGTCCGAACTGGCAATGAATGATAATTACTTCGATTCAAAAGAAACAATGTTTAGAATCTTCGCAGCGCTTTCGCTTGCACTTGGCACCTTGAACCTTGGCAGGCAGGCGAACACCCCTGGCAGGATCCATCCGACGGACGGACGGTCGCTGTTCATGAATCTTCAAGAAAATTTGCTCTGTTTTGCTCACGTCAGCAGAATAGCCTTTTTGCTTGTTGAAAAACTTTTAAATCTAACGGCGACGTTGGGGATTCCGGATTGATTGATTCATTCATTGATTCATTCCCATTTCCACTCTCACAGACAGCAGACATACAGTACATACAAAGAATGCAAAAGAAGAGAAGCGCGACAGCCAAAAAGACTGCAAAAGGAGAGAAGCGCAACGCGCAAGACAGGAACTGTTCGGGTTACTCAAAGTTTACCCTCAGAAATGAAGACCCAAATTCAAAATGGAGCACCGAATTCACATCATTCTGCTTGGAAAGAAGTGGGCGCAAAAATGTACTGTACTGGTGGTGCGCAAATCAAACTAATGATTTTGCATAGTTTAATTTTTGTCCAGAAGGCAACTCCACTGTGCCCCGGCGAAACTAAACTGAGAGGGAACATTTTATACTATTTTGAGGAGTGAGTGGTCCTACAGTATCCTCTACCGTTGCGTACAATAAAATCGACTAAAGACAGTCAAAATGACGTGGACGATAATTAATCACTAAAATAGATGACCACCAAAAGCTCTCAGCGCCCCTCGGGGTGGCGAAGCTGTTTGCCAAAACGGCAACAGTCTTTGCAGCAGAGAGCGTTTCCATACGTATGGGAATAAGGTAAATACACACACACACAGTAGTACTCCAGTAGCATGCATAAAAAAAAGAGAATATTTTCTCTCGCTGTGGTCTAAAGTAAAAATATGATGCCAGTTTTCATTTATAGGCAATTTATACCGAACCGTGCATTATTCTTGATCTTCTCATGTCTCATGAGATGTGACAGTCAAACCCAACGCTTTTTACACAATTCTTTCGAAATTCTCGTCCAACCAAGGTCAACGCACTAATTTATTTTTGTAATAATTTATTTTTCTGGTCAAAAGGCTTGCAAAAGGCGACATTTTTCGAAAAAGGCGGTATTAAATTTTATAAATACAAAAAATGGTTAGTCATCTTTTTATTTCCGTATTCTAAGAAGGTGCACACAAGCGTCTACTCCGTACAAGACTAATAAGCATCAACTTGTCTACAAGACTATTTTTAAGCATCAACTTAGTGCTCAATAGTATCAATAAAGTAGAGCTAGAGAAGATGCTTTCAATGCGGAAGGAATTCTCGGCTGACAGATAGACGGCTCGTGTTGGAAACGTGCGTTAAAGGCGGTAAAAAGTGTACGTGGTGTACGAGGAGTATGGATGACTAAAGTTTTTGAAATTAATTCGAATCTTGTTCAACGCGGGTTTGGTACACGTCTGCCACTGCTTATAAGAATGACAGGTTATCTATAACCAACGGAAGAGGAATAGAATGCCTTCTCTATCAATGAAAACTGGCGGCCTTTAATTTTTGAATTTCTAAAGTTTTAGATCACTCAACTGCCCTAAATTGTGACCCAATAATTTGACTTTCTTTCAGTTCCGTGAGAGGGCTATTTTGCTCATGGGCAATAGTAGTTCGCGCAAAGTCCAGTCCTGTAACTCCTAAGAATGAGTGCCGGTCTTGAATGCAGAAAAAGCACACTCAACGCTTTGCCCTTGTTATTTATGTGTTTACAGTGAGCACTAGCTTCTAACTGCATATTACAGGGCCAAACAAATTATTCAATCATCCCACATCAATCACAAAGAGCTCTCTCTTACAACTGCCAAGCAATAATAATTCAAACCGAGGGTCTACTAACATAGTAGCTCTACAATATTATATTGGACAGGAAACATCTCACTAACTGAAAGTGTCAACGCTCTCCAAATAGTACAGGTGCATCCTTTCAATCAACCATCGGTCGATACGAGCACTAGGTTCCAGGTACTACACACAGCAATACAAAAGGTTTCAGAACCACTTTCAATCACGAACTCAGAGTTAATCAATCATGGCTCCAAGAGAAGCTAACAATCCGTTCGCAGACCAATATTTGACAGTAGAATATGATGCTACTGCAATGATGCTACCTCATGACACCGGTCCAGGACCAGCCGCTGTCGACGAGACGAATATGGACGTCGGAATGAACATGAATTTAGGCATGGGCATGACTGTAGACTTGGGCATGGACGTCGATCTGCCAGCTACCCCGACCCCAATTGGAAATACACAAGGTGCTAATACACACACGAACAGCAATGATGCCCTGCCTGCTCCTCAACCGCCTACTGAAGTTCTGTTTCAGGGGTTACCCGCTAATCTCTCTGGTGGTAGTCACCCAGAAATATCGATCCCTGATTTAACCGTGAATGCTAATAGACGTCGTCGTGCTGCTCATCGCGCAGCTGTTTCTGCTACAAGTGAAATTATTCAAGATGTCGATCCCCTTGCT
>Ga0115005_10001968_pt1 | contig 16447 bp, 12 predicted proteins | sample ArcOceMetagenome_FD_87163 | JGI IMG/M metagenome (GOLD analysis project Ga0115005, IMG submission 87163) | Marine eukaryotic phytoplankton communities from Arctic Ocean - Arctic Ocean - Greenland ARC118M Metagenome | ecosystem: Environmental > Aquatic > Marine > Oceanic | place: Arctic Ocean... | reverse complement strand
CCCTAATACCGCTATGGGTGGCTATGCAGATAATGAGTATTAACAATTTTAGACTTTGTGTTGGATTAGTGGTGAACCACGAAGTTTGATTTTAATAAAAAATATTTTATTTTTATTATTTTTATTATTTTTTAACAACTTAACAAAGCCCTTTGAGCGGTCGGAGTATAATATGGGGTATCCCACTTAGTGGGATTTACTTTTTATTTAAATATCAGTTTTTTAAGTTGTAGGTGGGCGGCATGATGTAACGCCCAGATCTATTGCACTATATTGCATAGTGTTGCAAATTAGCTCGAAAACCTTGGTTTTCGGGCTTTTTTCGTTTTTAGGGGCTTGCATGTTATTGCATTCGGTTGCATATAACTGCAATTTCAGGGGGATAAGGTGGGGTATTAATTCGTTTGATTTCCCCCCGATAAATTTATTTTTTACTGTATTTTATATAAATGAGCTGATGCTAGCTTTGGTTTTAACCTTTCAATCAAGCTTGAATTATGTGTATATCATGCGCATAATATGTTTACGAGATGATTGGAGTGTTAATTATGAATATTACTTTAGGTAAAGAATTTGAACGAAGAATTACCGAAAAGGTATCTGATGGCTTATATACCTCAGCAAGTGAAGTGATCCGTGATGGATTAAGAATGTTATTTGAAAAAGACGTAGCTAAAAGCAAGCAACTTGAAATATTACGAGAAGAAGTAGCTAAAGGTTTTAAACAGTTAGCTGCTGGCGAATCATCAAAGCACAGCGTAATGGATATCTTTGAACAAGCCTCCCTTGCAGTAGATAGTAAGTCTACAAGTAAGAATACCAATGTCGAACTATAGGTTATCTCCTTTAGCCGAAGAGGATTTATTCAAAATAATTTCAACAACTATTGAATCTTGGGGAAGTACACAGGCAAAAATTTATGCTCAAACCATAGATGCGGCATTATTGAAACTAGCTCAATACCCTGACTTCGGTAGAGAAAGAAATGATATTTATAATGGTGCTAGAAGCTTTCCTTTAGAAAAACACATTGTATTTTATCAAGTCAGTGATAACGGTATTGATGTTGCTCGTATTCTTCATCAACGCATGGATCTCTCAAAACATTTCTAATCGTATTTTGGTAATATTATAATCATGCCTGAAAGCTATATTAATAAACTTGCCAAAATAGATGATCGTCTTCAATTGTTAAATGAAGAGCGGCTTGCTTTGCTTAATGATCGCCAAGCCTTAATAACGCAACATGAAACTGAATTAGCCCAAAATTTCAATCTACACGCCTCTCCTGAATCTAAAATTGACCTTTTTCTTTCATATTTTAAAGGTCGTAACGATGTTTACCCATTTAGATGGGAATCAAAAAACGGTAGAAGTGGTTATTCACCTGCTTGTTGGAATGAATGGCAGCCAAAGATTTACAACAAACCAAAAATCAGCTGTACTGAATGTAAAAATCAGAACTGTAAAGTACCAGATCACCAAGCCGTTTATGGACATTTGAAAGGGTTTAAAACCATCGGCATATATCCTCTATTAAGTGATAATTCAACGTATTTACTTGCAGCAGATTTTGATAAAGAGGACTGGTTTGAGGCTACAACGGCGTTTGCAACGACTTGCGAATCATTAAATATTCCCTATTTATTAGAACGTTCAAGAAGTGGCAACGGTGGCCATATATGGATTTTTTTCTCAGAAGCTGTAGCTGCTAGTGATGCTCGGCGATTAGGTAATGGTTTACTTCGTAAAACAATGGAACTCTATCCGTTACTATCGTTTGATTGCTTCGATAGACTATTCCCTTGCCAAGATATTATGCCAGAGGGTGGCTTTGGTAACCTGATTGCTTTACCACTAAAGCTAGAGCCAAGAAAAAATAACAATAGTGTTTTCATTAACAATGAACGTATTCCTTATAATGATCAGTGGTCAATATTGGCAGCTACTCGAAAGGTAACTAAATCTCAGCTTCAATCAACGCTTAATCAGTTAAACTCTTATATTGAAAGAGCGCTAGATGACATCGCAAAGAATGAGCCATGGAAGAAACTTAACGATGATGACAGCATTAAGATCAATGATTGTCCGAAGAAGATCACATTAACGCTAGCTGATCAGTTATATGTTCCTATCGCTAATTTACCCGGAAAACTGACCTCTAAACTAAAGCATTATGCAGTATTTTCTAATCAATGGCGTTTTTTTGGCATCGACGGGTTTTGGTAAAACAGTTACAGGGTTAGCTCTTATCGCAAAAAGGAAGGTGAATACCTTAATTTTGGTTCATAATCGCCAATTAGCGGAACAATGGCTTGAACGGATAAAAGTATTCTTGGTGAATGTTGAGGTAGGTTCATTATTAGGCGGTAAAGATAATCTAACCTATGAAGTTGATGTTGCTACTTATCAAAGTTTAGTAAGCCGTAATGGAATAGACATTAAACCTGCCATTGAAAAATATGGGCAAATATTAATAGATGAATGCCACCACTTGCCTGCATCAAACTACGAGTGTTTGATAAAGTCAGTGCATGCTAAATATATTCACGGGTTTACAGCAACACCTAAACGCCAAGATGGCTTAGAAAAATTAATGCACTTTCAAATCGGCTCTGTGGTTTATAAAGCCGCAGCAACTACCAGTAGCTTTGAACAACATGTAAAGGTAGTTAAAACTAATACTTGTTTCCCTCTAGAATGGTTAATTCCTGAAACTAAACCACATATATCTCAAGTTTATAAACATTTAGTTTGTGACCAAGCTAGAAATGAAATGATTGTTAACGGCATCAAGCAGTCCATGAATAATGACAGATCAGTCATGGTGCTTACCGAAAGAAAAGAGCATATTGAATTACTTGCTAAAATGATGACTGATAAGGGTATAAAAGTTGTTGAACTACATGGAGGTATTTCAACAAAGCAAAGGCAGGAACGAATAGCTTTCTTATCCAGTAAACCAAGCTATGATGAAGCTGTTGTTATCTTAGCTACAGGAAAATACGTAGGTGAAGATTTTGTTCTACCGCATTTAGATACTTTATTTATAACACTACCGATAGCTTGGAAAGGGATTTTAGCGCAATATGCTGGACGAATTCAGCGAGAATGGAGTAGTAAAACTGTTATTCAAGTTTACGATTTTATTGATGATTTCCCGACATTACAGCGTATGTGGAAGAAACGGGAAAAAGGTTATAAAGCATTAGGATATCAATTCAATGAACAAAAAAACTTATTGATTTAGGGCGAAAGGTTAAAAAGAGAGGGTAGGGGTATAATAAGGGGTATTTAATCTTCAGGATTTTTCGCGTCATTTCCTGTATGGTCTGTAGTTAACATGGGCGGCATGATGTAAATTTATGCTCACTTAAGTTGCCTACTTCATCGTTGCTTTATTAGTCGTTTAAGAAACACTAAACATCGCAAATAAAGCGCCTGGAATTAAACAATTTACTCTGAATATAAGCACTCCATTTAAACGAAAGCCCGAATAGCAATACTCGGGCTTTTAAATTCATGAGGCTTTCGTGTATCGTCATTGATATTTAAATAACGAACAAAAGACTGTTTTGTCAATAAGCTTAAGTTAGCAATTGGTTTACTTTAATGACAGGTATTAGAAATGATAATGTATTTGTGCAGATACCATAGTCATATCAGCATCAAGATCGATACTTGTTGTCTTTAAGATAAAACTCCAATTGTCTATTTTATATTTGGCACCTACAGAATAATAAAGACTCGAGTCTCTGCCATCTTGAAGTGTTCTTTCTTCACTTGAAGAATAGGCTAAATTTTTGGCTTCATCGATATCTAAATTTATTGACATGCCTCCAAACTCGGCAAAAATATCTATCGTTTCTAAAGCAGGATAACTTGCAATCAAGCCAATACTTGCACCGTTGCCTTTCATCCCTAGCTCTTTATGGTCGCCAATATTAAAAATAGATATTTCAGAACTTAAATACTCTGAGTACTTATATCCACCAATAACTGTCGCACCAGTCCCTTGACTGGATACTCCTTTTTCTTCAGCTGAAAAATTAGTCATACCTAATCCGGCATAAAATCCAGTGCTGAAACCATTTGCTTGGCACGTTAGTGTTATGAGTAATGAGCCCATAACAACAGTCATAAACCTCGTTGTATTGGACAAAAAACTGTTCAATAAAATTGAAGCTCGTTTGGTATATATATAAATATTATTTGCAATCATAATGTTATTAAACCTATTGTTGAATTTGTTAATTTACGGATAGAAGTACACAATAATTTGATAGCGAATCATTCAAACGGCAATTTCAATATGAAATAGTCCTATTTATCTATAAACCTAACCAATTATATTAATTAGGTTTACTACTAAAAAATGAATAATTACTGGGAGCTCGTTGTGATTAGTGTGATACCAAGACTAACTTAGTCGCCATATAACGCTACTTCGCCTAGTAAAGTATTGCCATCAATTGTGTCTGCTAATACGGTATATATACCTTCTTGAAATTCACTTTCAACGTCACTGAATGTGTAGGTTAGCTCAGACAAACCTGACTCACCAACTTCGTTAACCTCAAGTTCTAAAATGAGTTTACCTTCAGGGTTCCAAATTAAAAGCTCCTCAATCACGGCACCAGTTTTAAAGGTCATTATTATTTCTTCTTCAAAATTATCATAAGTAACGGAGAGGCTTTCAAACGATTCATAGTCATCATCGCTAGTGGTATCAGGTAGTGTTTCTTCTTCAATATCTTCTGCTATTCCCGTATTTGAATCCATTTCAGTTAATACCATAGTAATATCGTCATCAATGAATTTAACTAGCCCAATACCAGGAGCGTAATAATATTCAGCTCCTTCTTCCCCATCACTGTCAGTTTCAAAATAGTGTAAAACATCTTTGTATGTCGGTTCATCATCGTCCTCAATCGATAATGTTGCTGTAATAGACATTATTTCTGCAGTTTCTATGTCATCTTCGCTGGTCTGTTCGGTGGTAAATATGTCTCCTACTTGAGGTTTCGCTATCATTAATTGAGCTCTTTTTGCGCCATCTTCACCGTCCACCCAATACTCTTCACCAATCACTACTCCGTCTTGGTATTCGACGCCAGTCTCAGAAAACACCCAGATAGCACTGTCTGAATCCATTGTTATCCAACTGGTGGTTTCCTCTAAAAGTTCACCATCTTCATATTCACGTTCAATCATTGCGATAGTACTAATATCATTGATTATCTTAGTCTCTGAAGTGAAACTAATATGCAAGGTAATATTATCTGTTTCTTCGTTTTCTGACGCATCATTTTCAATAGGTGTATAGATATAAGTAAGCCCAGGAGATATTGGAAAATAATCATTCATAGCAGAGACTGAAAAACTGATATTACCGACATCAGTGACTGGTGTACTATTATCTGCACTGACAATAGTATTGTCAGGTGACTTTGTTGTATCTGAATTTGAATCTCCACCACAGGCGGACAGGGTAGTAATTAAAGAAAGTAAAATTAGTTTATCAAGTTTCATTGTTAATCCTTACTAAAGTAAATAGGTGTTTAAGTTATCTTGAGACTTATTTAACCAATTTGTTCTGAAGATTTACTGAAGATGTGCATTATTTTATATAAAGACTTAATATAGTTACTCCCTAGTATCGAGACCGAGCAATGACGCTAAAAATTGAACACAACAAAGTAAGAATAAATTTGTACTGTTTTATGTGGTTCATAATGTTTTTAGTGCTCCCTCACGCAACCTCAGCCCAACATTCTCCTCTGTTTAATTCGCTTGAGTTTAAAGTACTAACTCAGCAGCACGGGCTTTCGATAAATAGCGTAAATGCAATAATGCAGGACAGTCGAGGTTTTTTATGGATTGCAACTGAAAATGGTTTAAACCGTTATGACGGATATGAATTTAAGATTTACAAAAACATTCCTCAAGATCAAAGCAGTCTTTCTCATAACGAAGTGGTGACAATATATGAAGATAACAGTGGCTTTATTTGGGTAGGAACTGAAGGCGGTGGACTGAATCGTTTTGACCCAGAAACAGAACACTTTGTTCGTTTATTTAACAATAATATTAAAGAAATTAATTGGGACTCATTGAGTGATGATGACGAAATACCACTAGACGAAACGCCATTATTAATTGGCAATGAGGTTAATGGTAAGGAAAGCGATAAAATTAGTCACAATGTTGTTCATGCTCTCGCTCAGGATGATATTGGAAATCTTTGGATTGGCACTGAAGGTGGAGGCCTTAATGTTTTCAACCAACAGACGGGTAAATTTCGCCAGTATGTTTCCAATGGTGATAATAGCTCCTTGTGTGATAACGAAATAAAGACGCTGATAATTGATAGTCATCAAATTGTGTGGGTGGGTACCGAAAATGGTTTAACAAGCTATAACCCAAAAATGCAAAGTTTCACCTGCTATAGATATAAGGAGGGCGATCCAACTAGCTTAAGTCATAATGAAATTTCGAATATAATTGAGGATAAACTTGGTAACCTCTGGGTAGGTACTGAAGAGGGTGGGTTAAATTACTTCGATCGTGACAAAAACAAATTTACTCATTTTCAAAATGACAGTTCAAACCTTCACAGCATTAGTAGTGACTCTATTGAAGGATTGCTATTAGACCATAAAAATAGACTTTGGATTGCTACCGAAAATGGGTTGAACCTCTTTAAACAAGACCAACAAATTTTTTATCGATACAATTATCAACCCAATATAAATGCTGGTTTAAGCAGCAACAAATTATCTACACTATTTCTCGACGATGCTAATAACCTCTGGATTGGAACCAAAAATGCAGGGCTAAATCATGTTAATTTGAAAGCTAATAAATTTCCTACTACATTGTTAAATTTAACTCAAGGAAGTGAATGGTATGGTTATCCTGTTAATGTCATCTACCAAGATGGTCACGACAGTTTGTGGATAGGTACTGAAACCTTAGGATTATTTGAACAACAAGCTAATGGTACAATTCACCATTATAACTCAACAGATACAAAATTAGGACTCAACAATAATGACATTAGTGCAATTTCAGAAGACAACAAAGGCAATCTTTGGATCGGTACTGATGATAGCGGACTTTACAAATTTACCCGAAAGAATCAAACTTTTGAGTCGATTGAACTAACAACAACCAAAAAGTCAATATCTGCAATGCACTTAGGAGTATCAAAAAATCTGTGGATAAGTCCTGGTATTGGTGTTTTAGCGAGTATTTCGCCTAACACTGAGGCAATACAATATCATCAAATATCGATTATAAATGATAATGGTACAATGTTTGGTGATATCTCTAATATTTTAGAATTAGACGACGGTACACTTTGGATTGGTACAAAAGATGTAGGGTTGATTCATTATCAGCCAAAAACCGGTGAACGCTCGTTCTTTCATAACAACCCAAACAACCCGAACTCACTTAGTAGTAATATAGTTAGTGCTATTGTTGCAGATAAAGAAAGAGGAATTTGGGTTGGTACTCATTATGGCCTTAACCATTATGACCCTACCAGTGGTCAATTTACTTTATACCTTAAAGAGCATGGTCTGCCCTCAAACCTTATCAACAATTTACTTATTGATAAAAGCAATAATCTTTGGCTAACAACAAATCAGGGCATGTCTCGTTTTAGCCCGAAAAGTCTAGCATTTAGTAATTTTGGTCGTGAGGATGGTCTTTCAAATGATTATTTTCAAGCGGGTTCTGCTTATATAAATAAAAAAGGAGGATTATTTTTTGGTGGAAGTAAAGGCATAGATCATTTTCAATCAGATACAGTTGTTGCTAACCCGTTTCCGCCCAAAGTACAAATAACGGCGTTTCAACTGATGAATAAATCGATTACACCCTCACAAAGTGACGTTCTCGATTTATCAATTACTGATACAACGCACATTGACCTAAACCATGAGCAAACAATGTTTGCTTTTGAGTTTAGCGCATTAGATTTTACCATTGCTAATAAGAATCAATATGCATATCGTCTCATTGGTTTTGATAAAGACTGGCAGTTTGTCGGTGGTCGTCGTTACGCTTCATATACCAATATTCCGCCTGGTGATTATCGTTTTGAAGTAAAGGGAACTAATAATGATGGACTATGGTCGACACAAGAAGCGGGGATTAATATTAAACTTTCCGCGGCACCTTGGTATACTTGGTGGGCTAAAATAATTTATGTTCTTGTGACACTGGGTATCATTTTTTTTGTTGTGAACTTGAAGTTTCGTCATGAAAGAAATCGACTCGCCATGGAACAAAAAAAAGAAGAAGCCTTATTTTTACAAGAGTGTTTTGAAAAAGAACAGCGATTTACTGCTGACGTTGCACATGAGTTACGAACGCCTATTGCAGAATTGCGTACCATGGCAGAGATCGCTTTGAAATGGCCAGATGATCAAACGCAAGTGCGACCTTTTTATCAAGATACTCTTGATGCCTCATTGCAAATGCAGCAAATGGTTAATAATTTACTTGCTTTAGCCAGAGCTGATCTTGGCGTTGCATCTATTAATTTGTCTGATGTAGATATTAGAGAAGAGTTAGATCGCTGTTGGAAAAACTATACCGATGAGGCTATCACCAAGCAATTAACTCTTGGAAATAACTTTATTAAACCTGCAACCATTTTCACAAGCGCGCCAGAGTTTAGATTAATACTGAATAATGTATTGTCTAACGCTATTGAGTATGCGCCAAACGCTACTAAAATTGATGTTGATTTAGTTGACGAGGAAAAAGATTTTTATTGCTTACGTATAACTAATCAAATGGCTGTGCCACTTACTGAAGATGATCTTAATAACATGTTCAACCGAATGTGGAGAAAAGACTTTGCTCGCTCTTCAGAAAAACATGCAGGATTAGGGATGTCATTAATTAAGTCTTATGCACAATTACTGTCATTAACTGTTGATGTGAAACTAACAGAAAAACAACACTTTTGTATCTGTATCGGAAAAATACAAATGACATCTTCTAAATGATAAATCAGGAAAATTAGCATATGAAACTACTTATAGTTGAAGACTCTCAACGATTGCAAAGGTCATTAGAGTACGGATTTAAAAAACTTGGGTTTTCTGTTGATTCAACAGGTAATGGCCGTGAAGCGTTGGGATATTTACGTGTAAATACTTACGATGTTGTATTGTTAGATCTTATGCTTCCTGAGGTTGATGGGCTGACGGTACTTAAAAAAATCTGTAGTGGAAAAAAAGACTGCGCGGTGATAATTATTTCTGCCAAAGGCCAAGTGGATGATCGCATAACCGGCTTAGATTTAGGTGCCGATGATTATTTATGTAAACCATTCGACTTTGATGAACTGCATGCTCGAATAAAATCGCTCATTAGACGAAAACATAAACTTCACAACAATATACTGGTTTTTGATAATCTTGAATTAGATATAGATAAGCGATTGGTTTCTGTAAGCGATCAAGCTGTTAACTTCACACCAAATGAGTTTTCGTTACTGGAGTTATTAGCCGTGAATAGAGGTAAGGTCATGACCTACAGCAATATAGAAAATAAGCTTTATGACAGCTACACCTGCGTTACTCAAAATGCTATTGAAGCGCATATTTATGGGGTTAGAAAAAAATTGAAATCGCATGATATTACTAACTTAATAAAAACCCGTCGTGGTTTTGGTTATTATATTGATTCTGTTTAACATTGAAAGTTGGGTATCTTCTTTTATGCATAGAAAATTATTAAATCTACTGGAAAATGCATTTCGATCGTTAAGCATTTATCCATTGGTTTTACTCTGTTTTTTCAGTCAGCATCTCAATAGCCAAGAATATGTTGGTAATATTGATGGTGACCTTGAAGAAGATCATTGGTACCAAGCAACACTGTACAGTAACTTTCAAGTAACTCAGCCGTTTTCACTTAAGACACCTTCATATACAACAGATGTTTTAGTGCATAGTGACGACCATGGTTTATACATAGGCTTTATTAATCAACAAAGCAAATCAAGTCGAATTGCTCATACAAGTTTACGAGATGAAGAGATAAAATCTGACTTTAATGAAGTCATCATTGACTTTGATAGCCAAGGGAAAAGGGGATACGGTTTTAAAGTGAGTCGTAATAACGCTGCACAAGACTCAGTATGGCGCGATAAAAACCGTGAAGAAACAGACTGGAATGGCGAATGGCTTCATGGCGTAAAAATTGATGAAGAGCAATGGCAAACAGAAATATTTATTCCCTGGTCAGTTGTTGTTAGCATCGAAAACAAAGGTTTTACGCGTGATATTAAGCTTTATTTTAGTCGTTGGCATCAAGGTAAGCGACAACGATCTTCATACCCAGCTACTGACCGTTCACAATTATCATTTATGGATGAATTTAATACTTATAGTGCAGTTATTGGTTACAAGCCTCAGGTGGATTATTTTCCTTATCTTACCCTTGATCGAAATTTACTACTTCAAGATAACAACTATAAATTTGGCATGGATGTTTTTTGGAAACCAAATAACAATCAACAAATTAACCTTTCTCTAAATCCTGACTTTGGCCAAGTTGAATCTGAAGACTTAGTGATCAATTTCAATGCAATTGAAACGTTTGAGTCAGAAAAACGACCATTTTTCCGTGAAAACAACGACCTTTTTGATATTTGGGGTCCAGAGACACTTCGTGTAATACATACGCCTCGTATAGGTGGTGATGACTATGAAGGAGATTCAAGAGACATTGATGCAGCTGTTCGACTAACCCAAGTAGGGGAAAAATTTGATGTGAGTTTACTGAGTGCATTTGAAAAGAGTAGCCGGCAGCTTAATGGTCGTGATTTTTTTGCTTTAAGAGGTCAGTATAAATCAGCTAATTGGACGACAGGTTTTATACAAACATATGTTGACCGACCAGACATCAAGAGAAAGGCCATCACCACATCGGTTGATGCATTTATTGAAGTGAATAACCAATTATTCGTAACGGGACAATTTATTCGAAGTGAAATTGACCACAGCACTAATACAGACATGAAAAGTGCTAATATAAATGATTACGCTTGGTGGATAAAAGCTGACTATCAAGCCAGTGATGTTTGGTCTAACGAGTTAGCGATATTAAATTACGGTCAACAGTTTGATATTTCAGACTTTGGCTTTGTAAAACAGGTTGACAGGAAACAGTTTGAATATAAAACAAGTTATGAATGGCCTGAAATAAATAACAGTTTGGTTCGTGATATTAAAGTGGAATCTAGCTTTACCGCTAAAAATAATAATAATAATGATGATCTACCTAAAGAATTTGAATTAGACGTAACGTTAGCGCAATCTTCGTCGGCGATATGGGAACTAGAAACCGTTTATATTTCTGCCGGAGATGATGACCTTATCACTCGAGGCGGAAATGTTGCATACCTCCCTAAACAAACAGAGTTAGTGATTGGCTATACAACCGCTCAAGATCACTGGCTTCAGCTAGAAATCTCGGCGGGACTAGGCAAACAAGGTTTAGATGGCGATTATAACGTATTTGAAATTACTCCTTCTGTTCAAATAGGTGAGTGGATCAATATGGAACTGGAAGTTGAGTATCAAGCATTCGATAACTGGTTAATTTGGCTCGGCGATGACGATGATGACTTATTTGAAGATGAAATGGATGATTTTGATGATGATAATTTAAATCTTCTGGGTGACTTTTCCATGGACGAGCTTTCCATTGCCTTTAATGTATCTGTTCGAATTGGAGATAAGCATGAGTTACGATTGAAGTTAGAGTCAGTCAGTCTTGAAGCCAATGCAAATCAGGTTTTTGAAGTAGCCACAGACAATCAAATTTACCTGAGTGATGAAGAAGACCCTGAAAGTTTTTCTGAAAGTGAATTTGCCATACAACTTCGTTATCGCTATGAAATTGGCCCATTATCAGAACTATATTTTGTCTATAGTCGTGGAGGTGAACAGGAAATAGACGGGTTACCAAGCTCTAGGCGTAAATTTCTCAATAGTGCTGTCAATCATGCCGACCTAGAGAGTCTGGTAGTAAAAATCAAGTATCACTTTTAATATTCTTTTATTCATACTTTAATCGCCGTCATCAACATTAGGATCAATTTGTACTTTTAATATATGGCCATTACGCGTCACAAATGCTTCATAAGGCTTACCTTGAAAAATAAAATCAACATCATAAACTCTTTGACCATTATATATCTCAATATCTACATCTTTGACTCGTGCCGATTTATAACGTTTTTTAATAATTACTCTTAGTTCGCCTTTTGTTAGTGTGTTGTTAGTTTCAGTTTGTATGTTCGCATTATTATTTTGCGAAATTTCTGCTGCAAGCATTGGAGAAGATAACGTCATTTCAAGGCTCTGCGAGAGAAAAACTATAATGATATATTTAAATGAAAAGTCTAATATACTTTTTCGAATTATCAACACTTTAATACCTTATGAAAGAGTAAGTTTTTTGGTTAAGGACCTATGAAAAGTTCCAATAATGGAACAAACTCGACCTAAATTATAGCTCGAATTCATTCAAATTATGATCACTTTAGATGCGTATGCGAACGTTATTCTTTGTTTGTCTAACGGTAACTAGTCCGACAATGCAGGCATAACGCCTATTTTATAGAGTATTAATTAATGCATAGTGGCTCCCTTTATAAAAATACTAAGGTTATGGCCTGTTTTTAAGATATCACTTTCATATGCACAATATATCAATCATACCTACCTCTCACCACTGCAGAAACTATATGCTTAAGGCTTGTGGTTGACGTTCACTATGTCTTTAGACCTAGACGGCGCGACTTTAAATTTTTGGCTGAGAAGTAGATTTTGATCAAAATCGTAAAGTACTAATGTCCAAGTAGCTTCTTCTTTTATATCTTTAAATGAGCGTAACACTTCCCAATCATTAATAGGTGAACCGTATAAAATTGTATTAGTAGGATAATATTTGTTGCCATTTTCTGTTGTTTTGATCCATTGCGCAGTTAAAGCAACTTTATCGTATGATTCATTTATCCCTGGAATATCAACATTAAAAATCAAACCGAAGCGCGCTTCTTCATCATCACTAGCTAAAACATCACCACTTTTCGGTAATAAAGAGTATTCCCCATTTTTACCAAAAACATCACTTTCTATAAATTCAAATTGACCGCTTCTAATTTCATCAAGCGAAATGTCTGTAGTTGTTAACTCAAATGTATCAATTGCAAATTTTTTTAATTTATTTTTCTCTTCTTTATTTAGCTGGGCCGATGAAAAAATCCAGGCTAGAGCTTCCCGTATGTGTTGTTTTGCATTGCTAAGTACTCTTTTTGAAATTCTTTCGTATTGAGTTAAATCCATTAATTCTAAACACTTGCCTATATTGCGAAATTTTTCAGGTGATACACAATAAAATCGTGCTAACCGAATATTATTTAAAGGGTTGTCTTTGAGTTGTTTTGCGCTTAACAAGCTATCAACTGCTGTTTGCCAATTTTGTGATAAATGCTCCCCTTCCATATACATACGTCCTATACGAGCATGAGCTCCAGCATAACCAAGTTTTGCAGAGTTTCGATAATATTCAACAGCTTTGTCTAAGTCGATGTTTACTTGATCACCTGTATGGTAATGACTACCAATATTAAAATTTGCACGTGGATGGCTGTAAGTAGCTGCTTTTTGGTAATATTTAAATGCTTTTATCTCATCATCGTCAACATAATCTTTAAAATTGTAACCGTCTGCAATCACAGCATAATCATTAGCTATAGCCTGCTTACTTATTTCATCTAGTTCTTTAGGTGAGGAGGAAGGTAGATTTAAAGTACGCATTAAAAAGTCGTAGCTTATAGCTGCTTCATGAATATCTCCACCCCAGAAACGATGGCCGTGTCCTGTTTTTTCATAAAACATTATTTCTGTAGGGTGATTAAGCTTGTTCAATATATATTTAAAGCGATTTGTATGCTCAAAATCAGCAACATCATCATCTCGTCCTGCAATCAGTAAAATAGGAGCCTTTAATTTTTTTGCTAAATAAACTGGTGATACCAAACTCAAGCTTTCATCAAATTTTCCCACGGTTTTTTCTATAAATTTTTGATATTCCTTTCCTGAGCGATAGTTACTGGCATTAAATAGTAAAGGTAAATCATAAACACCGAATGACGCAATGACGCAATCATATTTTTCAGGGTGCTTAATGGCAAGCATAGTTGATGAGTAACCACCATAACTGGATCCCATTGCACATTGATATTTAAATGTATGGCTTTGTTTTACTCTAGCTAAAGCAGCAGTAATATCTTGTTCAATATCTTTTCCAAATTCTCCAACACCTTTTTCTAGAAACTCTTTTCCAAAACCTGCTGACCCACGAAAATTAACCCTTAAAACTGTAAATCCTCTGCTGACATAATATTGCACATATTTATTAAAGCGATCACTTTCTTGAACATCAATCGGGCCTCCATGAGGCATCACGAGTAACGTAGAGTGATCTATACCCTCAGGTAAAGTCAAAAAAGCCTCTAACTCAATGCCGTCGTCAGCTTTTATTGTTAGTTGCTGGGAAGGAAAAAACTTTTGTTCGAGTAAGTTTGTATATGAAGGAATAAATGTGACCGCTTCGTCAGCTTGTTTATCATAAATGTAATACTGACCTGGTTCGTCAGAACCATTGACATACAACAAGCTAATTTCCTTTTCGACTACCCTATCGATAATGTATACTTCTTGGTTAACAAAAGTTTTCGCTAGTCGTTTTCTATAGTGCGCTTTTCCTTTATCGAAAAATAATTTTTGGTTTAAACCATGTTGCTTAAAGGTAACAAAATCTAATATGCCCTCAGAAGTAAAGCCTGCAGATACTAAATCATATTTAGGATGTTGGTAGATGACCTTTCCTAGCTTTTTCGCTTTGATATCATAAGATCGTAATACCATTTTATCGCTATTTTTATTTGTTAAAACAGCAATTGATTCATCAGTAATAAAGTCGAGAGGCTTAAGATTGTAGTCAGTATTTTTTAAGGAAATTATTGTTTCCCATTTTCCTCCGTACAACGGTACAAACCTGATCACTATGGATTTATTTTTTTTATCATAGTCACTAGTAATAACTCTTTTATAATTATTATCAAAATAATAATGGTTTATTTGATTATTATTGTGTTTTACTTCAAAAGCATTATCAAAATCATTGCTTAATAATGACTCTATACTAACAACAACAAGAAGTTGATGACTTTTGTTGTTTTTTTTCTTAGCGAACATTAATTTACCTGGTTCTTCAGGTAAATAATGTACTAAGTAACCTTCAGCTTCGATGATACTGGGTTTTATTTTCCCATTCACCAAATTGCCAATAAAATTCACTCGTCGACCTTCGTGAGTTACATTAATAAATAACTGCTGTTCATTAAGCCAATAATAATCATTTAATACGTTATCATTGCCAAGAGATAACGTTGATTCTAAAACAAACGTCTTTGAATTTAGTAACCTTAAATCATGATTCTTTTCTTTAATGTAATGTATTGAAATAAACTTACCGCTTGGTGATAATTTAACCATGGTATTATTGGGATTATCAAAAATGCTATCAGCCTTAATTGGTTTACCGGATACAATGTTTGGGATAATGAAAAAGATCCACATGAAATGTAATATTAATAATTTCATTATTTCACCTTATGTTGATTTGCTAAAAACTCGAAAAAGCTATCTTGTCCTGGGCCACCATAACTTATAGAACGGTTTGTTAATATATTGGGAAATTTTGCCTCCAAAAATTCAAGCGCTTCTGATGAGCGATTTACTAGTTCAGCATGGGTTGTAGGATACCATTTACCCCATGTTTCTAATTCTAAGTGACCAACATAGTTTATTGTTCCTGGCATCACATCAAACTGCCAGTAATCTTCATCTGTCAATTCTCTCCGCCAGTAGCTATTTAGTTTTACTTGGTCAAGGGTGTACTGACCAGCCGCTAAATCGAGTAAAAAATAACTTGAACCTTCTTTAATATCTTTAGATGACAACTCAATATTTTCTGGGCCATCAATCCTAATGGATTTTAAGTCAAGGTTGGTTTGAATACCTAATAAAAGGTATCCTTTATCGTTGGTAAGTTCTTTGTCTTGGTCTTGCTTTATTGATGTTACTTTGTTTGCACAACCTTGAAGCAGTAGCATAATGACTATGATGAGAGAAAGTTGCATTTATCGTCCTTAATATATTAATCCATTTTCCACTAGCAGAGCAGTCAGTTTAAATGAAATTTTACCTTTATATCATATATTTTACCATATATAAAATTTAGAGATAAACGAAACTTTATTGTTGATTTATTCTTATCGGCTTAAATATAATTTTCTCCTCTACGGACTAAGTTATTTCTAATTCAGATTCAGTTAAAGGCT
>Ga0115005_10001966_pt1 | contig 16450 bp, 20 predicted proteins | sample ArcOceMetagenome_FD_87163 | JGI IMG/M metagenome (GOLD analysis project Ga0115005, IMG submission 87163) | Marine eukaryotic phytoplankton communities from Arctic Ocean - Arctic Ocean - Greenland ARC118M Metagenome | ecosystem: Environmental > Aquatic > Marine > Oceanic | place: Arctic Ocean... | reverse complement strand
CGGCGTAATGTCCCGCATAAAACCAACTTAGCTGACTCGGCTGACTCAGCTAGAAACGTTAACGATCCGTTAACGGTTCGATTAGTCTGCACAAAAATACCTTATCAAAGCATCTATGGCACGCTACGGGTCATGTTGAGATCCTCCCGAGATGGCTTCGGAGGTTGGGGGCCTGCATCTCGGTACCAACCCTTGAGCGCTCCGAACGCTTCCCGGATCTTTCCGTCCTCCAAAAAACTCTGAGCCTTTTGACCCACGGTTGTGCACCATGCCTTCCGATCCCTTTTCAAGGCCCGATTGACAGCTCCTTTCAGATTATCATTAATCTCGTTATTTCCTAACCTTCTGGCCATCGCCCTCTGATCTATCAGACTCCAGGTCTCGGTCGAGATCCAACTTTCTCTACGTCCGTTGGTGCGTCTTTACCTTACCCTTTGCATTCTCAGCGAGCTCTGCCAGTATTTATCAGCCTCGTTTGCCTTGTCGATTCTGATGGGTCGGATTGAGTACATTGCCCTGCTCCTTGTGTATCTCTGATGGTGTTTCTCCGATTCCACCCGAAGAGTCGCTATCAGCATCCTGTGATCCGAATCAAACCGAGGGTTTTTAATTTGACAATTAAGGAAATCACCCTGACCGTCGGTGAGAATATGATCACATAGTATTGATCCCAGCAGTCCACCGTTCCTCCATTGCGTCCATGTAAAGAATCTACCCACGTGCTTTTTGCATTGCCTGAAAGCCGCTCGCATCATGCTTCTGATCCCCATGGAGTCCATTAAAGCCGCCGTTGCAAACCGTCTTTTTCCTCCCTCTCTATCTGCCCTTAGGTCATCCAAGTTGACATTCAAATCTCCCAGTAGAAGAATTGTTGGCCAACGATTATTTCCGACGGTACGTCGTGCCTGCGCGATGCATTCCAACGTACTGCCGTCAGTTTCGCTGGGCGAGTCATAAGCGCCAATGATGTTCCATCGCTTTTGTCCCGACACTGCCATGCTGCTAGCTAGCTACTAGCTGTCTGTGCGTGGAACTGCAGATCTGGCTCGAACTAAAAATTGTGCCATACATAAGCCCCTAGACCATATAATCCGATAGGGATAACCTTGTGCACATCACATCACGCACATCACACACATCACACTTAAACCCCCTATTATCACCATCGGTTTAGGATATTCCACAACGATACCAATTAAAATTACCAACAATGCAATAATCTTCAATCTATTTAGAATACACATACATCCTCACTTCAGTTAGTTCCAATAATATCTCGAACCATTTACTGCATAGAGATACAACAAGACTATCAATCTACCCAATTTAATCAACCTAAAAAAGAAATCAATCATGCCTCCAATCGAATTCTCCAAACTAGCATACACAAAAATGATGCTCCACGCATCCACAAACTCCCAAACCCCCATCCACGGAATCCTCATCGGCCAACAAAACACCGTTACCGACGCCATCCCCGTCTCACACAGCACACCCACCAAACCTATAATAGATATGGCACTCCGCTTCACCGATGCCTATTGTCAAGATCTTGCGGGAGGGACCACCATGCTCGGGTGGTACAGCGCGAATGAGAGGGTGGGGGATAATACCCCTTCCCCCGTCGCGTGGAAGATTGTCGGGAATATGAAGGATCATCTTTCCTCCGAGCCGATATTGGCAATGGTTACTTCGGATTCGTTTGAAGCCATGCTTCGAAAGGATTGCGGTGCGGATGGATCCGGAAAGGGTTTTGAGGTTTATGCCAAGCCGGATGAAATTGTGCCTTTGGAGGATGTGACAATCGAGGACGGGGATTGGAGTGAAGTTTCGGCATTGGTGGCTGATGTTTGTTTGAAGGGTGATGCTGTCCTGTGTGATTTTGAGAAACATTTGGATGGTGGTGTGGAAGCTTTGAAGGAAAATGATTGGTTGAGAAATACGCAGGTTGCAAAGCTAATCTAAAGTAAATTATATTTAATAAAAGTAATAATTCTTCACTCAGGCCAAGCGATTTCATACTGTAGCTCAGTCTTAGGCTTGTCCGGCAGCAGCAGCCCTTTCTGCCTTTTCCTGTTGCTTCTTCAACATGACTTCATTCCAATATTCCATCTTCCTCATTTGTTCCTCCTGTTGTTCCTTTTGTCTTCTCGCCATCCATCCAGACACACCCTTACCGGATGATTCACTACCCGATGGAGCGGCACCCACTAGATCTTTGGCAGTAGGAGCCTGAGGTGCCGCACTGGACCTATTTCTTTTCGCCGGAGTCATTTCAGGAACAGGCATATCCCTCCGTCCCATATTCGAAAAAGATCCAAGCCCACGCTCCGAACTTCTCACCCTATACTGCCTCAACTCATTCACTCTCCTATTCATCTCATCTGCAATCTCATCCGAATCCATTCCCTCGAAATCGCGCAATAACTGCGGGATATTATCATAACCCTCTTTTGCAATCTCAATCAAGAAGGGCGTTATCCTCTCCAAAACATTATCATCACGATCCGTCGGGTCGTTATAAGGTTTCACCCTGATCAAATTCGCAGGATTCAAAGCAGCAGCCTCCTCCTGATCATCCAACAGAATGACCTTGTTGGTATTCCGATTCAAACTCGACAAATCCTTCATATAAATCCCTTTTTTATAATAACAAGACTCCTTATACAATCGATGCAGAATACACGCATTCTTATCCAAAGAAGTGACGACGGGATCTGCAACTCCGTCAATGGATTGGGAGTAGAGGACTATTTCGTAGTATTGTGCCATTTCGGCTAGGAATTTGTCGACGCCTGGTCTTTTGGCGTGGCGCCATCCGTGTTTGCGGTCCCAGGATGAGCTTACGAGTGTTTGTTCGAGGTCTAGGACTAGGGTGTGTGGGCATGGCATGTCCTGTGGGACATTTGGCATCTGTACAGTATGATACGTGGGTAGGTTTGTATGGAATATTTCAACGTGATATGATTGCGAGGTGAGTACACGGTACGTGTAAAGATGATTCAAAATACGTTTCATAATCATGGACAAAACGTTGGAACAATCTACACGTAACTAGCTGGCCACAATAATAATCCCAACTATTGCAAGATTTATGCACGATACAAGTACAAGTATCATACACTCCATGTAGAGCACTGCACTTACCGGCCAATCAGGCAACAACTTCTCCCTCACAGGCCTGGCAAACTGATCCGCAAACTCGTCCCACTGTCCCGTCACACCAATAATTTTCGCAAACTTGGCAGGGGGGGAGTTTTCATCGGCAATCGCCCAAGCGAGTAAAGCCGTGGGAACCCCCACTCCGAGTCCGTAGACGAGTCGAGTGTCCATTGGTTTCTTGCCACCTGCCGTTACTGTCGCTGTTGCTGTCGCTCCTGTAGTAGTAGATGTGGAACCACCAATTGGAGAGGTAGAAGCAGCAGATGATCCACCCTGTTCCATGGATTGGGCTGCTTTCTGTTTGCGTGAGGAACGGAGAGCGGCTCGTTCGCTAGGAGTTACTTTTTGGATGGGTGGAGGGGATGCTTTGGAAGAGAATTGTTTGGTGGGTTGTAGTTGCATTTTTATGGCTGCACTTTTTACCCTGGTTAGGATGGTTAGGGATCTGCTTGGCATCATTTTGGATTGATGTGGTTGTTTTGTGATGTGATGGATGATATGATATTAGGAAGGAGATGTTTGTGTACAAGATACTCGTAATAATGAAGGAGTTGTGATTTGTGATAGACGGTTTGCTTCTTGCCTTCTTGCTCATCATTTTGTGTACGGCACACGGACAGACCGCGTGGGGTGAATTTTCAAATTTGATTGATTTAGCGACTTGAGACTTTCAAACTTTACTTGCGACTTTGAGAAGACTTTTTGTACAAAACAAACACCAATGCAATCAATACAAGTAGTTAGTACATCTTGAATCTGAACAAGTACCTACAGTATCACTCACTCATTCATCAACTCTTAATTTTTCTTGGCTCAAAATGAGCCACAAATTCATCGTCCCGAAAAATGATAACACCAATAGCACATTCCACCTAATCATTTCCAAAGGATCCATCCTCAACTTTCATCACAAAAACGGAGCCATTGTCAACGCTGCCAACAAGGGCTGTCTTGGAGGTGGGGGCGTGGATGGGGCCATATCCACAGCGGGGGGTGAAAAGTTGTTCTCGGATCGAAAGGCGCTACCGCTGATTCAAGATGAGGATGAGGAAGATGACTATGGAAATCGAACAGAAACAGAAACAGTGGGACTGATTCGGTGTCATACCGGTGATGCCAAAATGACAGGACCCAATTCCTATGGATCCATTGGGTGCAAATATGTCATACATGCTGTTGGACCGGCCTACTTCTCCTATCCAACTATCGAAGAACCTGATACATTACTGCGATCGGCGTATCAACAGAGTCTCGAGAGGGCACGAGAGGTCAAGCTGGAGGCTGTAGCGTTTAGTCTCTTGTCTGCGGGGGTCTTTCGGGGTTCGAGAAGTAGAAGAAATGTGCTGGGGATTGGTGTGGAGTCTATTTGTGGATTTGATTATAAGGAATATCCGGAATTAGAGGAGGTTCATATGTTTGCATTTAGTCCAATTGAACTGAATATGTTGCTTCAAGTTGTCGATGAGATGGGTTTGACTCAAGAATTATGATGTTTTTCATGCATGAGGGGTTGTACTAACTGTTGTACATACGGGGGGTACGTATCATAGAACATTTGTCGAACAATATAAATGGATTGATTTCAATCCAATTATGTAGAAAACTTCAATATATCACATGCATCATTGCAATACGGACTATTAAAATACACGTACACGTACTTAGTACCACGACCAGCCCCTCTGAGTGTATTTGGCTGAAAAGTGCTTTGTTGCGTTAGAAGTTCTAGTGTAACTGACTAAAATGTATGAAGAAAGAGCCGCTTGAGGCAGTATTTCCTCCTACCAGTACAAGTAAATGTTTTGTATCTAACCCTTTAGCATATTAGAAATTTGACTTCAACAAGTGATGTTGTACCAGGCCAGTTCAGTTCTCCCCTACACGTACGTTTACTGGAGGAACGTTGACCAGCCTACTTCTCCTATTTACAACTATCAAGGACCCTGACCGATTGCCACGAGGGCAAAAACGGGAGACCAAACTTGAAGCTGACGACGAATCTAATCCTCATTTAAAAAACTTGTTAGCTGTGATCGATCTCCTTGATACCGTGGGACTTTATTCGAAAATGCATTACTTCTTCTCAATGGACCATGCAACTTTCTGGCCAGCCCTCAGCGGTGTCACGTCCTCATCCCCAAACTCATAAGTGTTGGGTACGACCCACGCCTTCTTCACCAACGTGAGCGTCCTTTCATTCTTCTCCAGTCCATAATGTGCTGCACCAAATTCACTTAAAAATCCCTGCAACAAATCGAGCTTCCCCTGCGATTCAAATGCCTCAGCGTACAACTCAACGGCAGCATGAGCCGTGTATACTCCCGCACAACCGCAACCCGATTCTTTTGTCGAGGTAGTGTGAGGAGCGGAATCTGTCCCAGCGAAGAATTTGGGGGAACCTGATGTTGCTGCTTCTAGAAGTGCAAGGCGATGAGTTTCCCTTTTGAGGATGGGAAGGCAGTAGAAGTGCGGTTTGATTCCTCCCACAAGCAGTGCATTTCTATTGTACAGCAAGTGATGAGCGGTGATACTAGCCGCTAGGTTTGAAGGTCCATTCTTGACAAATTCCACAGCACTAGTTGTACTGATGTGTTCCATAACAATTGTCAACTTGGTGAAATCTTTGAGAAGAGGTGTAATGACTTCTTGAATGAAAACACTCTCCCTATCAAAAATATCAATATCAGCTCTAGATACCTCCGAATGAATGCATAGGACCATTCCACACTCCTCCATTGCTCTAAGAGCTGGGTAGACTTTTTGCAAAGAAGTGACTCCAAAGTCAGAGTTGGTAGTTGCGCCAGCAGGGTAATATTTCGCAGCATAAATAAATCCAGTCTCCTTAGCTTTCTTTACTTCCTCTGGTGTGGTATTATCGGTCAAATACAAAGTCATCAAAGGTTTGAATCCAACATCTGCGCTTGCGCTTGGAATATTATCCATAATGTGCTTGTAGTATTCTGTGGCAATTGCAGTGGTTGTGACAGGGGGCTTGAGGTTCGGCATGGCGATGCATCGACCGAAGCGCTCGGTAGCATGGGAGAGAACATTCTTTGTTTTTGCTCCATCCCTGAAATGATGATGGAAATCATCAGGCATCGTGATGGTAAGAGCTGTGCCCTCTGGAACTGAGGTTGACATGTTTCTTTTTGTTCTTTGATTTATGAGTGCAACATCCGGTGATTGTGATGTTGTGTGGATGTGTATCCTTGTTGGTGTCTGGGCAGTGTGAGGGCGGTCAGACGTCACTTTGGAACCATCAGAATCTTCCCGCAAATTGTGAAGCAAAACACCAACAAAACACAACAACTCAACTCATCAATCCATCGATCACACTTGAATTAACTTTCCCGCACAAGCAAACAACATGTCAGATCAAAACACATCCGAAATTGACCTGCTAAACCCTTCGTCATTTAGTCTTCCTGAAGATTTTGAGGAAAATCCAGATGATTATGAACTATGGTCCGTCAGAGCACCGGTTAAATTCGACATATCAACGCTAAATGGAGTGTCCCTTCAATTCGCCTTAAAACATAAAAAGAAAGCAGGATTTGATCCTAACATAACCACGTTTGCCGTTCATGGAGAAACATATAGTATGGCTCGAGGCCATACCGAAGAAGTTTCATCCTTTCGCATTTTAAAAGGAACCGACGATGGTGAGGAAGAAAAAGGGATGACACCTCTACCAGTTACTTTCAATAGACATTTCAATGTTATCGAAAGTTCGAAAGGAAATATCGCGGATATAGATCTAGCTCCATCAAATGAGCGTGCTCCAGAAGTTGATATGGATAAGATGCGAATGAGGATTCCTTACACTCCGATCGCTCAGAAATCGGGATTGAAGAGACGATGGAATTTGATGGGTTCCAACGCAACGTATATTCCACCTTTGAATAGTGAGAAAAGTTCAGAAGCTCCTAGGCTTGAGAGTCCGAAGAAGTCGAAGAAATCAAAATCGAAGGCGTCAGAGAAGAAGCAAAAGAAGTCAAAGAAATCCAGTCAATAAATGCTGGTTTGTAGCGCACTCTGAAGATTGTATAAAGATGAGGAGAATTCAGAGCTACACACGTACACGTATTATGTGTAGTATTAATTTTTGAATAATTGTAACAATTACTTAGAATTGGAATGTAAACAATGTTCAACGTATTATGTTTGACAAGCACAATTCACAGTCTTTGTTTTATGAAGTCAACTTGAATTGATGATTGTGTGTACACGTACCTGGTACATACTACTAGTGATGGTTCAAATGAGAAATCAGAGTGATTGTCTACTGAAGTTTAATAATACAACAAGCTCCAGCAGTAAATAGTAAGTGGCTTACGTAGTTACGAATCCTCACTTTTATCTTTTTATCCAAGGGGCGTCCACTGGATTTTCATCGGCCCGCAGTCCAAGGGTCGTATGTCACTGCTGTTGCTTGAGATAGGGATGTCAACTTTGTTCTATTCACCTCCTGCTTCTTGCTATGGCGCATCTTGTTGCTCCTCGAATTCGATGTTATTCTGGGTCGTCGGCTGTAATGTTTTGTGCGAAAAACAATTATCTGCAATCAAACTAAGGACATAAGCAAAAACGCAGCACCAATTACCCCACCGACCAAACCGAGCGCCATTACTGCCTCCTCGGGTAAAACTATTATTTTCTTCATCTTGTCTTGTTCCTCCTCTACGCAGCAGGAGCAGTTTAAACAGGTTGCTGCTGGATTCCTAATAAAGCATTGACAATGTTCATAAAAATGAAGAATGCAGCAGGAGCAGTCTAAACAGTCGACGTTGTTGTAGCATTGACAATATTCATCATATTCATATTTCGGCGTCAAATTGCGAATGATACTTTCAAAGCTATCATTGATAGAGGACGACGAGGAAGACAAAACGCCGCCGCAGTCGTCCTCGGGTAGTAGGAGTGCTGTTGGTAGTACCACCGGCCGATCTAAAGGAGGAGTATCATTTCTACTTGCATAGTAGTAACAGCCACCACCAAGAACGGCAGCAGCAACAATGACAAAGATTGATCGTTTTGTTGCTTTCACTGTAGACAGTTTGTCTGTTGAGAGTAGAGTATATGAGAAAGTGAAATGAAACATAAAACATAAATCATGAAATGTTCTGGCTGAACTTCCACGACCAATGACGTTGAGAACAACGATGAATGAAGGAAGAACGAAGTGACAAGTGAAGTTTCAAGTTTTAGTTTGTTCGGGGTCATTCATTTTCAATTTGTCATTTAATTTCAAACGGTTGGAGCTTGAGTTACTTTTGAACTTGATTGTTGTTAGTTTAATGGCAGTTGTACTTAATTAATTGTATTAGGGTGGAGCGAGGAAGTTTTATGTTTTGTTCAGTTTTTTTCGAGGAAGCTGTCGTCGTCGCGTCGTCCGTTGTGGGATGAAAGTGCTCGCTATCGATAAATTAAGGTCGACGCACGGACGGAGCGGGCGGGGGGGGCATATTGACCCTGAACGCGCCAATTTCACAAATTTGTTCACAAGACCCACCCTCTAAAAATCTCTTCATCATCCCCAATAATAATCCCCACCACATCCATGCATTGCTTCACCCAAAACCCTCAAACCTGTCAACTGTCAAGCATAGTAATTAATAAAGTATCATGGACGATCAATTCTACGCCAGTCTTCTTGAGACAAGCACACCGACCAACTCGACACAACCAGTGCTCCTATCCGTCATCCTCTCGCGAAAGACACTCACCCATTCCAACCAGGCCAACTCTTCCGTCCGCCTGGCCGTGGTGGCCCGCATACCGCGCAAACGTTTGGATTGTACCGATTCTGTCAAGTATACTTTGCAGTATTTTAGCTTCTTGGATGATCGGAGGAGGTTCACTAATCTGGATGCATTGTTGACCAGGTTGAGTCCTGTTAGTGTTGTGCATTTGTCTTCCATTGAGAGTGCAGAGGTGAGTGATTATTTATTAAGTGACCTAACAGTTACGTACAGTACTTTCATACGTACTATTACGTATGCCGAACGTTCCCAATTGTGTATAATCTCATTTCGATCTCTTCCATCTGTCATTGTATTCACCCCATAGGCGAACAAAACTTCTGCCAATAAAAATCAACTCAAGAGAGCTAGAGAAATCAGCAGCCTTTTAAACAAGATATCCTCCGTTATTGATTCTCGCAATGATATCCTTGCCCCTGATGCTACCGATGGTGCCACTCTCACAAATGCAGAACCAACCCTACCCAAAAATATTTCCAATACTTCATCCCTACCGCAGCAACTAGAATCTAACCTACTCCCACTCCTCGGAGGAGAAGACAGCCCCCGTTTCAAACAATACAAAAATGACACAAAATTGATGGACGACATGCTTTCCAAACAAGCACTTTCCTTCCTTATCCTTCAAGAAAACCTTCAGTCCGAATCGAAAGAGGGAGATTATGAGCTATTACCCGGAGATCTGACATCGCACCTCACCATGGATCGCACTGCGATGGAATGTATCAATCTACTACCACCCCGTCACGCAGGGATTTCCAACGTTGTCGTGGGTGGTTCACAGGCGAATAATTCCATCTTTGGGGTGCTCAACAAGTGCAAGACAAAGATGGGCATTAGAATGCTGGAATTATGGCTTCGTCAGCCTTGTGTCGACTTTAATACCATCATGTATAGACAAAATGCAGTTGTGAAAATGGTGGAGGAAGATGGATTGGGTAGAGATCGGTTAAGAGATGAAGGATTGGGCGGGTTGAGAGGCGTAGATTTGGATGGATTATGCAGTAAATTAGCTGCATTTGTGGATACTGCGAATACAGGTGGGACAAGCAAGGCTTTGGCATCATTGTACAGGCTTCATTTGTTTGCAGATTTGCAGCTTCCTGTTTTGATGGAGTCTTTGTCTGATTTGGCGACTTCAAATCAGAATGGAGATGGAAATACTGCTACTGATGGGACGGCATCAGGTGGTAATGATGGCGCTCTTGCGACTCTTTATGCGGGGTTAGGACGTGTTATGAATGAATTGTCCAAGTCTGTACAGTTGGTAGAGACCGTGTTGGACTTTGATGCTGCCCCTAGAGAATTCTTGGTGAAAGCATCATTCAGTGAAGACCTTCAAGAAATTCGGGAAGCACTTGACAGCATTGAACAGGAAAGAAACGAAATTCACGACCACATGAACGAGGTATGGAAAGAGTTGAGTGGAGAAAAGGGACAAGTCCGTTTAGAAGAGACTGAATCGAATCAGAACACTTCATGTGTGTGGCAATTTCGCATCCCTGATACCAATGCATCAAAGGTGTTGCAGAAAGAACTTGCCGGTGAAGTAACTGTGCACCGTCTTTTGAAAAATGGCGTTTATTTCTCCAACAAGGAATTGCAACAGCTAGGATCCAAGAAGCACGATCTGCTAGTAGATTATGAGAACAGTCAAAGGGAAATTGTACAGAATGCCATGAGTATTGCTGTCAGTTACATCCCCGTGTTGGAGCGAGCATCAGAACTAATCGCTGAACTTGATGTCTTGGCCAGTCTAGCTCATGTTGCAGCCTTTAGTCCTCACGGCTATTGTAGACCGGAAATCACAGACAATGATGATGATAATATTCACACAGGAATTGTTCTGAAAGAGGCACGGCATCCTTGCGTGGAACTTCAAGATAACATTGACTTTATACCAAACGATTTCAAGCTAGTTCATGGCGAATCTTCGTTCTTGTTGGTAACGGGCCCAAACATGGGAGGAAAATCTACCTACATTCGTTCGCTTGGTGCGATTATTGTAATGGCACAAATCGGTTCATATGTCCCATGTACTAGTGCAAAGATCAACATTGTTCACCATCTCTTGGCTCGTGTAGGCGCAGGAGATGTTCAGGATCGTGGCATTAGTACATTCATGGCGGAGATGCTTGAGACTTCTTCCATTCTTCGCACTGCAACAAAGCGCAGTTTGATAATCATTGACGAACTTGGTAAGTTGATGTTAAAAATCTATGCATCACTACATCTTTTTAGAATCCTGACCTCACGAGCAAAATGTCAAACATTAGGGCGTGGAACCAGCACATTTGATGGTTACGGACTAGCTAGAGCCATCTCTGAGTACATTGTGCAGAGAATTGGTTGCACAACTGTCTTCGCTACACACTTTCATGAACTGACAGCAATGGAACAGACTGAGAAGGCTGTCAAGAACTGTCACGTGACAGCAAAACAGGCAACTGACGGTAGCAATGGTTTATCATTCTTGTATGAGGTAAGACACTTTTTGAGAGGGGCTAGAGCCCAATTTTTGGAAGGGATTTCGCAATACATAATACACAACATTTTGTGACACCACCCCAACGTTTGAAATTCACCATTTCTTTATCACATTTTTACATACCGGTAGGTTCGACCAGGTCCATGTCTCGAGAGTTTTGGGATTCAAGTGGCGGAAATGGCCAATGTCCCAGCTGCCGTCATCAAGGACGCAAAGAGAAAAGCAAAAGAACTTGAACATTTCGATTACAAAAGAAGAAAAGTATCTGCTTCGTCAGGCTTCCTTGAAAAGTTCAAAGCTCTCCCTCTGAAATCTCTAGCCACATCTGCAGAAAAGAAGAATGTGATTATGAAGCTACTCGGCCAGTAATTTGAAATTGTATACACGTATGAATAACTATAATACTATTTTTAATGTCACTTTCTTGTACGGTGTACGTATACTCAATATCGACATCAAATATTAATACGGTGCGGATTGGAGTAAAACGAAAGACCCAAGTTTTGCCATTGCCCCTATTTCCACTCAAATGCTTTCTTGGCGTGGAAAGCCATTGATATGGCACCTGCAGCAGCAACCACCCCAGCAGGCATCATTTTCCCCGTCTTTAAATACCTCTGGCCCATACCCGCGGACATGAGACCACTGGTTCCAGCTGCCAGAGAATGTCCCTCAAATTGATGATCGCCACTAATGAGAATTCCACTTCCTATCAAAAGGCTACCGTACAATAAACCACCACCTAGCTAGACTGGCCTTGCTCCCCTTTTTGTAAAAACCATAAGCGCCGCCGATAATGGTGAGACCACCGAGTGAGAATGCGGGGTGAGCTGACCCTGGAGCCATACTTCTTGCACAATCCTGAGATATTGTGTGATAGCTGATACGCTAATAAGATACGTTCGGAAAAGCTCGCGAGAAACTCGATCAACAATCTCACTTTTCCAAAAAAACGAAAGAGCCGATTACTTTTGTGCTGTAGCTTTAAATAGACAGTGTATTTTGTTCTTTCGAACTTGTTTCAATTTTTTTCTTTTGATTCATTCTTCTCTTTGTTGTTAGGTGCCTGCCCCCTCAAACACGATCCCATGCCTTCCTACCCTTTTTGGATTTCTTTGTAGTCTTACCACTCTTCGTCTCGCCGTTGCAAACATTACTTTTGCCTTCAAGAATTAGAGATAAAAATCCAGAAGTTGCATCATACATACGTAGTACTGTACTTAGTTGGAAGATCATTCATGGTCTGCCCTACATATGCCAAATCCTTTTCATAAAACTTATCCACATTACCGACCATGAAGGAAAGAGGAATCATCGGCTCGTAATCAACGATTGTGCCATCATAGGGGCCCATAATCCAAAATGGGTCTTCCCAAGGATTACTTGGGCTTGGTTGATTGCTAGTATCCCACGCGTGTCCTCCCATCAATGGGACCATATCTCCAATACCAATCACAAATCCACTAGGCATATTCACATGCTTTCCAGTGTCAGGTCCACTGATGATGTTGTTGGAGTTGAAGAATCCTTGATTTTGGTATGGCAATTGAAAAGAAAGGAAGGTACGTGTGTATGTGTAAGGCACAATTATAAAAAAGTAACTATTTATTATTTATTAATGAAAAAGAAACGTTACTCACCTCTGCCATTGGGGGTATTCTGACCTGCTGGGTCGCAAAGCCTGGAATCGTCTGACAAGTCATGCAGCTCCTATACTCAGGGTCCACCAAATAAATGTGGAGATCATAATGATGAATGCTAAATACTCCGAGGGGTGGGTGACCGCAAGGATTGAAGTCGACGGAGATATGATCAATACCTGTTGCCTTTTGGATGTGTTTTGGGACTGATTCGTATGCCCAACGATTGGCAAAATAGGGAAGACCATCAGAATCAATAGCGGGAGGGATAATAGATGGATCACACTGTATTCCATCAAAAGGGATAGGTAAGCTTGCATCGTGCTTAATCTTGATTTCTAGCGAATAAGAACACCCATTGTCGATATCAATGCTTGTGGAATAATTGTAGCGATCGAGGTCACTTGATCCTAGCTTCTCAATTGGTTCACAGTTGGTGCTTCTGTCAATAGCTGAAGAAACAGACGCGTTCTGAAATAGAGCGAGGCTTGCAAGAGTGGTTGCAGCGGAATGAAATCTTACCATATAGTGTACGAGCACTGTACGTGTAGTAACAATTTAAAATAAAATAGATGTGATTTTTAGTTTTGTGTCAAAGATTTTAGAAGATGTCTGACTAAAATGCGTCCTGGGCTTAAAGGGGGTTAAAATGCATCCCCCACCCTGCGCCAACTGCCGATCTTCCAAAGGCATGCCGCAGGGTCATTTTCAGAAGATTTTTAAAAATGATCGCAGCGACGCCGTTCTTGTACGGTACAAGAAGAAGCAGTTGTTGAGATATTTGGTAGTACAGTAAAGAACACCAGATTTGATCGTATCATAGTCAGAATTTCACACTCGTGACCCCCACACTTACTCGAAAAGACACTGTATCTAAAACTCAAATTAGTAGCTACGTGTAACAGATATCTCGACCGGAATGTTGGCAAACGGAAATACTTCAAGTATCGAACGATTGTAGAATTAAAATGTCGGACGGAACAGAAGTAGGGATCTTTTCGACGATCATTTTTATCGTAGGTTCCGTGTGTGTCACTTACGCGCTATCTGTGTGCGTTGATAAATACTGCTCCGCCGACGTTGATGAAGCCATCATAAGGAGAATCGAGGAATTAAACCAAGACAGGCCCAAGAAGATACCTGCAATATTAGCTGGGATGGAAATTGAAGAAAGATTGAGGGTTTTAGATAGAGTTTTGGATTTTAGAGTGAGAATGCTTTATAACTAGGTTTTTGTTTTTTTCTTCATTTATTTGCAGGTCTTTGCAGGTTCAGCTTACAATCCTGTTTCTCTCCGTCCTGTAGCCTTGGTCTAAAGAGCTTAGTGCCCAGGTGAAACTGGAGATGCAGAAGAAAGAAGAGAATGATAACATAATGAAAATGGAGAAAGCATTAGTAGTGGAAGATGAACCAAAGGTTGTCAACGATACTGCAGAGAACATCGACGCGGATATTGATCCAGAAGAGAAACCCGAAGAACTGAATATTTTGCAGAAAGTTTGGAACGAATTTGGGGATAAAGGGAATGGAAATAAACGCCCTAATACGAAGGATGAGGTTACGGAGACTTGCGCAATATGTAAGTGATTTCTAGATTTATATTTCAATCATGTTGCTCACTTCTTTGGAATATATTTGATACCATTACTGATGCACTGAAATAACAAATGAAACAGGCATGGAGGATTATGAGGACAACGAGGATGTTGTCATTGGTGAAAGCTGTGGACACTTATACCATAAGGAATGTCTCCTTAAATGGATGCAAGCGAAACACGATTTCTGCCCGTATTGTCGGTCCTACTCATTCTCTGTACCAGACTTTATCAAAATTGCAAGAGAACAGTTAGGGGAAGGAAGGTTCAACGAACTGGTGGAAAATGATGATCCTGAGCTGGTTGCAAGGTACATTTCTGGATCAACAGGTTTAACCTCAAGTGTAGAGGGCACGGAAGAAGAAAGATAGCCAGAAGGGGGTTTTCATGCCTCACTTGTATATTCATTTATATAGCGAGTAAGGGATGAGTTTTTGCGTTTTATCGCATGCATATTGGACATACGTGTACATACATTTTTATATAAGAAAGGCATTTTTGGATTTTTAACAAGGACTACATGTAGAATTAATAGTCATTACTCAATGTCTCCAGACCGTTCGAACATGAAGAGTACTTGGAATTATTGCGCTATCGAATTGTCACGGCGAACCCTGCAGCTGGAGTGGATGCAAGTATTTTCTATCCAGCTGTAATGGCTGGATTTGTTATCATTGGGGCTTCATTGCAAATTGAAAATCCTCCAGCGGTTTCATTCTGCTAAGGGTGTACGATGTGTGGACAGCGTTGTGTTTCTTAAAAAATGATGGCGAAAAGGGTGAGCGTCCTCATTCTAATTAGCTTCAGACACTAATTAAAAAGATTCCTTATCTTATCAGAGAAAAGGGAACATAATTTTTAAAAGAGTTGGGATTCAACCCTCACTGAGTAATAGCTCAACTTCTATACGTGTATTAATATCATTCCAAAATTGAGAAGGCGTCGGTAATCGCACTGCCACTTGGATTGTTCAACATGACACCGCTATCGTACCTAACATCGGGCAGGCTCGCATCATCATTTGTTGGAGCATCGCAAAATTCGCCAAACTCGTCGTCGGAGAATCCGTCTTCAGGAAAACTTGTGTTTTTTGCTGGTGAGATCTGAGAGACATGTTTACTTGGCATGAAGGTATCACTGGTTCCATTGACAGCCAATGGTGTAACAAAGCGGTCGCTGCCCGTAGTCTGGAGCTCTCTAGTCATTGTATTGGCAAATGGGTCAACCGGTGCTGTTGTTGGCATCATAGATCCAAATGGATCTCCATTTCCTATTCCTCCTGTGTGCAAACTAGGTTCTTGAATTAACTGATCAATGGACGTTACTGTTGGCATCGCAAAAGCGTCGTTTTGTGCCGATGGGTCAAATGGTGCCGGTACCGGTGTCGGTACCGCTGGTGCCATCATAGATCCAAATGGATCCCCATTTCCTATTCCTCCTGTGGTGCGCAAACTAGGTTCTTGAATGAACTGATCAATGGACGTTACTGTTGGCATCGCAAAAGCGTCGTTTTGTGCCGATGGGTCAAATGGTGCCGGTGCCGGTGCTATTGGTGGTTTTTCAGAACCGCCATTAGCCATTTGTTCTGTGAACAAAATGGAGTCATGAATTAATTGGTCAATTGGTGTTGTCGAAATTGGACACTTCTTGGTCGTATCTACTGTCTGAGCAAGAGGTTCTTGACTAAATGGATGTGTTGGTAATGATATTGGCATTGCAGAGGCACCTGATACCTCCTCGGTTATCTCTGACTCTTGAATACCAGCTTGTTGACCTAGTGGATCAATGTCTACTGTTAGATCT